>Ga0308157_10000214_pt1 | contig 231002 bp, 203 predicted proteins | sample PhyBR1_FD_201035 | JGI IMG/M metagenome (GOLD analysis project Ga0308157, IMG submission 201035) | Phyllosphere microbial communities from UC Gill Tract Community Farm, Albany, California, United States - DLSLB.R1 | ecosystem: Host-associated > Plants > Phyllosphere > Unclassified | place... | reverse complement strand
GCGCCATGCTTGGGGCAACCTGAGCCAAAACCGCACCATGGCGTTTGAAGGCTCCAGCAGCTTCACCGTCGCTGGTGCCCCGTTGGCACGCAACACAGCGCTGGTGGGCCTGCAGGCTGAAATGGAGTTGAGTCGCAACGCAGCCTTGGTGCTGGGCTACACCGGCGAGTACGGCAGCGGCAGCCGTGACCAGTCTGCCAGCGTGAAGGTGCGTTGGGCTTTCTAAGCGCACTCCCTTGCTACGTCATTATTTTGAATGGGTCTTCTGATGGTGCTGGATGCAATGCCAAGGTCAGAATCTGCATGAAGTAAGGCGTGGCAAGGTGTTGCACTCATTGAGTGGGAATGATCCTGCGCTGGGCAGCGTCTAGCTGTGCGTAAAGAAATGGCCTCGCAAATCTTGGATATGCGAGGCCATTTCATTTGAATTATTGAATGAGTTTGCTGAATGCAGGCATGCTCAACTGAAGAGTCGGTGGTTGAGTTCTCACTGACGTAAAGGATGCTGAATACAGACGAATCAAACAGCCCCATCGAAGAATAAGCGCCAGCGTCCATGCTCGCGTGACCAGTACTGACGGCGCTCAATGCTGCGCGTCTGTGGTGAGGTCACGGTGGTGTAGTTAACGATCGCAACATCAGCCTGGCGTGTCCAGCGGAAGACAGAAACATTGCGCCAATGTGTTTCTAGATGGGTCCCCCTCATGGGCTCTGGTTTTTCTTCATTTACTGAGGCGGATCGACTTTGGCGGCTTTTGCTTGTATTGAAATCAGCCGTTTGTAGTGCTTGCAAGCTACTGACATCGCCACGCACCGTGGCTTGGCGCCAGTCAGCAATCGCTGCATCTAGCGCAGTGTGCTCGGTGTTCTGGGCTTCGGGGCGTATCCAGTGCAATTCATTGGCAATGATGACAGGTGTGCGCCGCAGTTCCAGTGTCTGCATCAAGTAAGCCATATCGTCGTTGGCGAGCGCCACACAGCCCTCGGTTGCGTAAGGACTGCGCGCATAGCCTGTTCGAGGGACGCCATGGAGCCAGATTCCACTGCCTGTGCGGCCTAGGCGTCGATCGTGTTCATTGGGGTAGTTCAGAGGCAACGCACCGATGCCGTAGATTTCTTCCAGCTGTATTTCTTCCAGGCGGCTGGTGATGAAGTAAACCCCCAGTGGCGTGCGCAGGTCGCCTTCAACCAGTTTGTCAAAACCTCCCTGGCCGATGGAGGCGTAGAAGCTTCGGATTAGCTCTAGCCCCTTCGGTGTGTTCAGGAACACGTAGACGCGTGAGTGGCTGGCATCAACCGCGATCAGGTGGCGCACGTTGGGTGCTAGGCGCACAAGTTGTTGTGGCACCAAGCCGGGGCTCGGTGTTTCGCCCAACCAGCGCAAGCGGCGCCATGCTTCTTCGTGCAGCAGTTGTAGTGACTTGCCGTGGGTTGGAGCGCTTCCAACTGCCGAGGTGAACCCATCCAGCTTGCCGCTGCGCGTCAGCAGCAGGTCACCGTAGACCAGTTGCCCCAGTTGAAAGAGCGGTACGTCACGGACCAGCGCATGGGCCAGTTCCAGTGCAGCGGGATCTCCAGCCGCAATAGCGCGATAGATGCCAATCAGCCGTGCTTCTGGCGAGTTGCGTTGTGCACCACTTAACAGCGCGGCAGCAAACGGCTGCTCGGGCGTGGATGCATGAACCTGCCCGAGCGGGAGGCACATACCAGCGCTTGCCAGCAGTGCTTGCGACAAGAATTGCCGCCGACTTGACAGGTCATGGCCACCAGAAGCCGCAGAGAAGTTGTCTGGACTCAAATCACTTCTCCGGCATCGCTTTCGCTTGGGCCACAGCTTCGGCCACCAGATCGCGCAGTTGCGCCTCACCAAAACTTGGCAGACCTCTGCCATTGACAAAAAAGCTCGGCGTCTTGGTGATCTGGAGTGCCACAAGGTCTTCCATATCCTGCTTGAGCACGGCCTGCACTTCAGGGCGTTGCGCATCCAGCTTGGCTTTTTCGATATTCAAACCTGCTTGCTCTGCGTGTTGAACGGCCACGTCGATTCGCGGTTGGCCATGGTCCGCCCACTGGGGCTGGCTGGCCAGCAGTGCTTCTAGAACCGGTTGGTATTTGTCCTGAAGTCGGGCCGTTTCAAGCAACTGAACGACTTGGTCGGACCCTGCATGGAAGGGCGCGTAACGAATGACCAGGCGCACCTCTTGCGGGTACTGTCGAAGAATATCCTTGACGATGGGGTAGAAGGCGCGGCAGGTTTCGCAGGCCGGGTCAAAGAATTCGACAACCGTGACGGGTGCGGATGCTGGGCCGAAGGTGGGCGCATGTGCGCGTACTAAACGATCTGTTTGTTGCTCAACAGCTTGTGTTTGGGCTTTCTGCACGCGCTGCTGATAGGTCCAAACACCCAGCGCAAACAGCGCCAGAATGGCCAGGGCGAGCAAGGATACAGCGAATTTTCTGCGGTTCATCGGGCAGTCTTTCTGAGATATGTAATTAGGAGCAGTACAAGCATGGCGAATGCGGCCAGCGAGAGCCAAGGAATCTGGATGGCTCCGTTAAACAGGTCGAGCTTTTGATTGGCGCATGAGACACCACTGCCGCAAGGTGTCCATGTCTTGGGAATCCAGCCTGCCACCAACAGCGTGTGATAGCTGGCGATGCACAGCCCGCCCAAGGCGAGCCATAGCGAATAGAACGCGCCACGGCGGTCGCCGGTGAAGGCGGCGATACCCAGCACGATGGCGAGGGGGAACATGAAAATGCGCTGGTACCAGCACAGCACGCAGGGCGTCATTCCCATGACTTCCCCCAAAAACAGCGCGCCTAAAGTGGCTGCAGACGCTAACAGCCACGCGAGGACCAGTAAAGACCAGGGCCTATTCATTGGTGGCCCCTTGCACACGTGGTTGGCAGGGTGCGTGTGAAGGCGCTTGTATGCGTAAACAGCGCAAGCCAATCGAGGCAGCTTGGCACCTGCTGAAATAAAGAAAACATGAATGGATCCCTCAAGCATGAAAACCACCAGTTGCAAAAACTGGGGCGATTCACAGGGATCGCTGTTAACCAGCGCTAGCGCTGGATAAAAGACTGAGCCCTGGTCAAGCCAGGGTGTGCCACTGTGGCCGTTCAGGTCGGCTGCTCAGCAAAACTTGCACCCATGCCTGTAGAGAAGCCGGGGCATGGTTGCGGGTGGGATGTGGGCTGAAGGTGGCCGTGTTTAGCACGGCCAACGCACCGCTGTGGCAACCGCCACAGTGTGGATGCTGTGTGTGGGCGTCATCGGTGTGCTCTGCGGTAGATGCAGTGGCTTCACAAGCTTGTGTCAGGCTAGGGTGCAGCGGCTGACAGTGCTCCAGCAAGCACGGAGCTGTTGTTGCCGCAGCTGTGCTTTGCCACTGCAGTGGCAAGCAAAAAAGCAGCAAGAGAGCAAACAGACAGGTACGCATAAAGGTTGGATTGTACGGTGCGTACTTTGCTTGACTGCCATCGATGGGTGGACGCTCACACTTGTTGTCGAACGCGTGAGCGTGGGTGATTCACTGTGCGTGCCAGAGGTAAGCAGCGTGGCCTGCTGGATTGAACATTACTGCGCCCGTTCGGGCTTCAGCCCTTGCATCACAGCAGCCAGCGAATCGCCATGGAAATGCAGACAAGAACAAAGCCAGCCAATGAGAAAGCGGCCGTGACGCGATCCAGGGGTTCTCCGAATTGCTCACGCAAGGGTACTTTGAATGAAAAAGATAACTGGCTCCAGGCGATGCTCCAGCATGCAAATGCAGCCAAAGACACCAGATGTTCGGCATCGTTTGATTCAAGCCATGCAAAGATAGAAAGCGTTACGCAGGCCAAGCCAAATCCTAAGCCGAACCAAGATTTAACAAGACGCTGAGGGGAGGGGGAGAAGTCCATTTTTCTAATCTTAGAGGCATTGATGTGGCCGCCATTGTGCATGCTGTGAATGTTTCGCCAGTGACAGCGATGCACTCACTCGCCTAGTATTCCTTAGCGGCCAACCACAGGTTTGCCGCTATAGCAGAAGTTGGTGCGGAGTTGCAGAGGGGCAGACCAAGCTGTGCATGGGCCATTTTTGAGGCAAAGTTTCTAGATAATATTTTGCTGGATTGGGTTTTGAGTTAAATATGCCGTTAACCCTTATGCAGTAATCATGAGTAGCTATTAAAAATAATAAAACTGAGCGTCCTGGGTACGTCTGGAACATCCTCTGCTAGGCGTGAAAACCGCCATCAAAATGCAGTCCCAAAGACCAACTTCCAGACTAAAACGATTGCATACCCGCTCGAGGCTCCAGTGAGTCATTGGCGTAAACTCCACGTCCTTTTTTAGCAAAACGAGTTTCAGGTCATGAACAAACGCGACTTTCTGCGCTCTTCGGCAACATTGCTGGCTACAGCCTCGGCAGGCTGGGCTTATGCCGCTGATGCCGCCACACCTAAAGTTATCCGGATTGGGATTCGGGGTGGGGTGTCTGAAGATATTTGGGCCGAAGTCGCAAAGATCGCCAAGAACAAAGGACTGAATTTGGAGCTGGTGGTGATGAGTGCTTCTGTCAGCCCCAATGAGGCGTTGAACAATGGTGACTTGCAAGCGAATGCTTTTCAGCATTTGCCTTTCATGCAAGAGCAGGTGCGCCAGCGTGGCTACAAGATCAGCGCCGTGGGTACCACCATGCTCTCGCCGATTGCGTTCTATTCGCGCAAGCACAAGCGTTTGGAAGATCTACCCCAAGGTGCGCACATTGGTATCACCGACGATGCCAGCAACCAAGCCCGCGCTCTGATCATCTTGCGTGACCATGGCTTAATTCGTTTGCGTGATGGTTTTGATCCTTTCAGCGCCAAGGCTGGCACGGTGGACATAATTGACAACCCGCGCAAGCTCAAATTCACGGAAGCCCACGCGGTGGTACTGGCCCGTTCGCTGGAGGATATGGACGTGGCCGCCATCACCAGCAACTTCGCCTTCCAAGCCGGTTTACGTCCTTTTGTCGACGGTATTGCGGTGGAAAAGAGCGAGGGCAATCCGTATGCCGCTCTGATTGCCGTGCGCACGCAGGATAAAGAGGCTGCCTGGGTCAAGCAGCTGGTAGCGTCGTTCCAGAGTGAAGCCATTCGACAGCTCATCAACACCAAATTCAAAGACATGTACGCACCGGCTTTCTGATGACGGCCACGCACATTGTTTTTGAACGCGTGGGCAAATCCTACGCCAGCGCCAAAGGGCCAATGAAGGCCCTGACAGATGTCAGTTTTGAAGTTTTGGAAGGCGAGGTCTTCGGCATCATTGGCCGAAGTGGCGCTGGCAAATCGACCTTGTTGCGCACCATCAATGCCCTGGAGTTGCCCACCGAAGGCCGCGTGACCGTGCATGGTACGGACCCGGCTACCTTGCCCGAAGACGCACTGGTGCAACTGCGCCGCAAGATCGGCATGATCTTTCAGCACTTCAACCTGCTGTCCTCCAAAACTGTGTGGGACAACGTGGCCTTGCCGCTGCGTGTAGCGGGTGCCTCTGCCGCTGAAATGCGCGAGCGTGTGGGCAAACTGCTGGAGCTGGTCGGTTTGGCGGACAAGGCGCAGGCGTATCCCGCGCAGTTATCAGGGGGGCAAAAGCAACGTGTGGGAATTGCCCGCGCGCTGGTGCATTCACCCGAGATTTTGCTGTGTGACGAGGCCACATCGGCGCTTGATCCGGAGACCACGCAGTCCATTCTGGGATTGCTGCGTGACATCAACCGCCAGTTGGGTTTAACGGTTGTCCTCATCACCCACGACATGGCGGTTATCCGCGCGATCTGTGACCGTGTGCTGGTGCTGGACCAAGGGCAGATGCAGGAGATCGGAGAGGTTTGGTCGGTGTTTGGTGCCCCCCAAAGCCAGGCCTCGCAGGCCATGCTGCATTCACTCAAGCAAGGTTTGCCGCACGAGGTCGCGCAGCAACTGCAACCCGCGCCAGATGCCACGCACAGCCATGCACTGATTGGTTTACGTTTTCATGGTTTGCCAGCGGGCCAAGGCCTGCCTTTGGCTGCGCTGCAGGCATTCGAGGTGCTGTGCAAAGGCACGCAGCTGATTCATGGTGGTTTGGACCATTTGCAAGGCCACAGCGTGGGGCAGTTGATTGTCCGTATTCCGGCGTCCAACCTGATCGATACCGAAGCACTGCGCCAGACGGCAGGTGCTGACACACTGGAGATTCTTGGCTATGTCCAGCCCCATTGATAAATACCTGCAGGCCTTTGGGCAGACGCTGCTGATGGTGGGGGTCTCGTCGGTCATTGCCATCACTTGCGGTTTGTTGCTTGCCATTGTGCTGACCGTGACCAGTCCCAAGGGCTTGTATGCCCGCCCGGTGCTCTACAAGCTGCTGTCTGTGGTCGTCAATATTTTTCGGGCGATCCCATTCATCATTTTGCTGGTGGCGCTTTTGCCGGTCACACGTTCCATTGTTGGTACCACGCTGGGCACTTGGGCTGCGGTGGTGCCTCTGTCAGCCAATCTGATCCCATTTTTTGCGCGCATTGCACAAGTCAGCCTCAACGAGGTAGACCATGGGCTGATTGAAGCCGCGCGTGCCATGGGTTGTAAGCGCTGGCACATCGTGCGCCACGTGCTGCTGCCTGAAGCCATGCCCGCCATCATTGGCGCCATGACGGTGTGCGTGATTGCCATCGTCAACGCATCGGCCATGGCGGGGGCCGTGGGCGCGGGTGGTTTGGGAGATTTGGCCATCCGTTATGGCTATGAGCGTTATGAAACCCGCGTGATGTTTGAAGTGATTGTCATTCTTGTAGCGCTGGTATCCATACTGCAATTTGCCGGTGAGTGGCTGGCCCGCCGCGTGGACCACAAACGCTGATTCAGAAAGAAAACCATGAGTCTCAACGAATTCCTGATCCACAAGCGCGAAGCTGTACTGGCACGCGACCAACGCATTGCCGCTGGGCAAGCGCAACCCGCACAGTTGCATGCCAATGTGCGCGCAGAGGGGCGCAGCGGCTTGCGCCGTCTGCGTATCCGCGACCACCAAATCATCAGCGACAGCGCCACTGGTTTTGCGGGCTTTGATTTGGGCCCCAGCTCACCGGAATTGCAACTTGGCGTGCTGGGCTCGTGCATGGTGCACATCTTTGAAATTCAGGCTGCATTGTTGCAAGTACCGCTGGATACGCTGGACGTGGATGTGTGGGCCACCATGGATCCGCGCGCTGGCAACCCAGGGTATGAAAAACTTCCCCGGGGTTTGCAAGGCATTCGCTATGCAGTGCGCGTTGGCTCTACCGCGACCGATGCGCAACTGCAAGCGCTGCACGACGTGGTTGAACAGAACTGCCCCATTCTGAGTTTGCTGCGCAACCCCCAAGATGTCAGCGGCACTTTGGTGCGCGCTGGATAGCAGGTTTGGTGCGTGAAATGTTTAAGAACTCGCAGGCGCCAGTATGGGCCTGCGATTGTTTTTGAGAACCAAGGCTCAGTGAAAGTGTCAACCAGTGCACTCATTAAGCATGATGGCGGTTGCTGCTCCTGTCTCAAACAACTTTAACTCCGAGTCGCTTGGATAGTCTTAATAAGTTGGATCTGTCAACTTGCAGGGCGCGTGCAGCGCTGGCAAGGTTGTTGTCGTGAGTCTGCAGGGTCTGCTCAATCAACAAGCGTTTGAACTGATCTACATGGCTGCTCAAACTCAAACTCTCGTTGGAAGTGACGCTTTCTGCGGTTGGCAGTGCTAGTGAAAGCGCTGGCTTGTGTTCAGTATTGGGAAGTTTCAAATCTTCTTGGGTGATGCTCAATGGCTCTTGGCGTGAGCGTGGCCGGCGCATGGCATGAAGCACACTGCGGCGAATGCAGTGTTCAAGTTCCCGCACGTTGCCTGGCCAGGGGTGACCCAGCAGAGCGGTTTGAGTGGACGCTTCCAGTCGCACGTGATCAAGACCTAGTTCTGAGCGCGTGCATTCCAGAAAATGTCCCGCGAGCACCAAAATGTCGCCGTCGCGCTCCCGCAATGGTGGTGCCTGGATGGGAAAAACACTCAGTCGATGGAAAAAATCTGCGCGCATATGACTGTTGCGTACAGAGCGTTCCAAGTCTTGATTGGTTGCTGCGATGATGCGGACATTCACCGTGCGCTCACGATCCAGTCCCAGTCGCTGGATGTGACCGCTTTGCAGCACGCGCAGTAGTTTGGCCTGCGTGCTCAGGGGCAGTTCACCCACTTCGTCGAGGAACAGCGTGCCTTGGTGGGCTTGCTCAAATTTGCCAGCACGGTCATGCATTGCGCCGGTGAAAGCGCCTCGTACATGGCCAAACAGCTCGCTTTCAACCAAATTTTCGGGCAAAGCTGCGCAGTTGATGCTTACAAATGCTTGATCAGCCCGCAAAGATTGCGCATGCACCGCTTGGGCCACCAACTCTTTGCCGACGCCGGTTTCGCCTGTAATCAATACGGTCAAATCACTGGCGGCCACGGTGGCAATGTCTCGCTGCAGGTGGCGCATGGCTGCGCTATGACCTAACAGGCGGTTAGATGCTACGGGTGTGTTGTGGCGAAAGTGTTCAGCGCGCTGGCGCTCTTGGGCCGCAGTCTGCTCTAGCTCACGCATACGTGCTGCCGTCGCAACGGTGGCAGCCGCTAAATTACTGAACGCTTGTAGCGCTGCCAAAGGTGCCGCGCCTGCAAAGCGGCCCGGTTGCAGCGCATCCAGTGTGAGCAAGCCCCAAGGTTGCTCGTGTACAAAAAGAACACAGCCCATGCAATCGTGCACAGGCAAGGATGCGTCGGCGTGATGGGTTACCAGTCCGTCGTAGGGGTCGGGCAGTGGGGTGTCGGTTGGGAAGCGCATGGCTTGGCCTGCAGCCAAGAGCGCGGCAAAGCGCGGGTGCTCAGCCACCCGAAAGCGGCGGCCCAAGGTATCAGGGCTCAGACCGTCAATCGCTAAAGGGCGCAGCCAAGTGCCATTTTCTTCAAAGCGCAATAGCGCAGCAGCATCTCCAGGCAGTACCGTGCGCAAAGCGGCCAGTAAGCGGCGGTAGCGTTCAGGTTCAGAAAGATGGCTGGAGAGCTGGGCGATCAGTGGGAGCAGGGCGCTCAGTAAACTGCTGGCATCGGGAGTCATTCAGACATCTTAAGCTGTCAATTTGACTCACATCATGCAGAGTCAAAAAGACATGAATTCTTGTAAGTGCATGAATTGAAATGAGTGCAAAGCTGGCATGCAGTTTGCCACTGCTAGAGAAGCTGTAGCGCATAGAGCAGCTGCGGCTTAGCCAAAAGGAAGATCCCATGCTGAATGAACGTCAACGCGCCATTGTTAAATCGACCGTGCCTTTGCTTGAAGCCGGTGGTGAGGCGCTGACTACCCATTTCTACCAGCTCATGCTGTCAGAAAACGAAACGGTGCAGCCGTTGTTTAACAGCGTGCACCAGCAAACAGGTGCGCAGCCGCGTGCGCTGGCACGCAGTGTGCTGATGTATGCCAAGCACATTGATGACTTGTCTGGCCTGGGTGATTTGCCAGCGCAGATCATTCACAAGCATGTGTCGTTGCAGGTGCAGCCTGAGCACTACCCCATCGTGGGCGCGTACTTGCTGCGTGCGATCCGTGAGGTGCTGGGTGCAGAAATTGCAACCGATGAAGTGATTGAAGCCTGGGGTGCGGCGTATGGACAGTTGGCCGACATTTTGATTGCGGCGGAAAAAAGCATCTACGCAGATAACGCACAAATCGAAGGGGGCTGGGCCGGTGTGCGCCGTTTTGTGGTGGCGCGCAAGCAGGATGAGACGGCAGAAATTACCTCGTTCCTCTTGGAGCCAGAAGATGGCGGCAAGGTGGTGGCTTACCAAGCTGGGCAGTTCATTGGTTTGCGCACCGTGGTGAATGGTAAAGAGCAGCGCCGCAATTATTCTCTGTCGCAAGCCGCTGATGGGCAAAGTCTGCGCATCAGCGTCAAGCGAGAAGTGCAAGGGGTGGTGTCCTCTTACTTGCATACCCAGGTGAAGGAGGGTGATGTGCTCGAAGTTTTTGCCCCTGCAGGTCACTTCACGTTGGATGCAAGCGACAAACCTGTGGTGTTGCTGGCCGCAGGCGTAGGCATTACCCCGCTGATGGCAATGCTGGACAAAGCCTTGGCAGCCCAGCGACCCACTACGTTGATCCATTGCACGCGCAGCCCAGCTTTGCAGCCTTTCCGTGCTCAGTTGCTGAGCTTGGCAGCGCAGCACCCTCATTTGCAGCTGCGTTTTAGCTACGAGCAAGCGGCTGAAGCAGGAACTGAGCAGGGCGCGCAGGTTGCCACAGGTATGCCTGATGCGCCTTTGCTCCGCTCCTGGCTGCCCGCGCAGCGCGATGTACAGGTCTACTTTTTAGGGCCTGTAGGCTTTATGCGCTTGGTGCAAGGTGTGCTCAGCGAGGCAGGTGTGCCGAAGGCACAAAGCCATCATGAGTTTTTTGGCCCGGCGCAGGCTTTGGCGGCCTGAGTGGCATGATGCTTTACGTTGGTCAGCAGCGGTTAGTGAACCGTTAGGGCTGGTCACTTCGTTAAAACTTGATCAACCCAGCCATGCATGGCTGGGTTGTTCCGTTATCCCATGAATATTAAAAATGCTTGGAAGCCAGCGGTTGCCCCCGCTGCGCGCATCGACGTTGTGCGTGTAGGTTTGGGGGCTACTTTGGGTTTGGCGCTGGCCATGCTGCTGGTTTTTGAAGGCAATCACATCGGTTTTGCCTCGGGTCTCGGGCTGTTTGCACCATTGGGTGCCAGTGCTGTCTTGCTGTTTGCGGTGCACACCAGTCCGCTGGCACAGCCTTGGTCGTGCGTGGTGGGCAATACTGTCTCGGCGCTGTGGGCATGTTGGGTGGTGAGCTGTGTTCCGCTGGAATGGGCCCCTGCTGCTGCTGTGGGCGGTGCCATCATGCTGATGCAATTGACGCGATCTCTGCATCCACCCGGGGGCGCCGTCGCCATGCTGTGGGCGTTGGAGGCGCAGGCCGGGGTGGTGCATGGCTGGACTTATGCGCTGTGGCCTATTGGAGCCATGACGTTGTGCTTAGTGCTGGTGGCCATGCTGTATCACCGTTTGTGGGGCAAAACCTATCCCTTGCAGCCGCATGAACCTGCACGGCCCTCCACAGCCCAGCATCTGCCGGCCATGGATTTGTCGACGGCTGACCTGCAAGCCTTGCTGGCGCGGTTTGACCAAGGCAATAACTTGACTGCGCAAGAGTTGGGGCAACTGGTGCTGGCAGCGGAAGAACAAGCCATTGCCAGGCGTTTTGGCAGCGTCTCTTGCGGGCAGGTGATGTCTTCGGCGTTGTGGACGTGCAGCCCGCAAGACTCTCTGGCGACGGTGGCTGCCAATTTTCAGCAACACCCCATCAAGAGTCTGCCCGTGGTGGATGCGCAAGGGCATCTGCTGGGCGTGGTAGCGCGCAGTGCCTTGCTAGATTGGACATGGAATCAGCGTACCAACCCCCAAACGCGCAGGCGTGATCGGGTCTGGCGCTTGTGGGGTAAAAAACCCGTACACGGCACGGTATGCGCTGCGGACTTGATGCAAGACGCCCCTTTGCATGTCGATGCCCAGACGCCTGTCTCTCAATTGCTGGAAACACTCACGCACCATGCCGTGCCTTTTGTGGCTGTGCTGCAAGCGGGCAAGTTGGTGGGACTGATTACGCGTACCGATGTGATGCGCTTGCTATTGCATTAAATGCGATGGGCGGTTGACGGCCTTGTTGCCCGCAGCGCTGCTGTTAACGCAGTCTAAAAAAAGCAGCACTGACTGCCTACAATCCGACCAGTCCATGAAACCGTCTTGCGCTGCTGCGCAGGATGGTTTTTTGTTTTGGATGCTGCCGTCGCGTGGAGGGGAACGCAAGGCAGGCATTCACACTCACTGATCTCTATGCGCTTTTTCGCTTTCATTCCTGAATTTTTTCGCGACAACTACCCATCTTCTGAGCGCTTGGGGGTGCCCGTGGCGCGCTGGCGTCAAAGTATTTACCGCACGGTGTTTGAAAGCAACACCGAGATGGGTAAGCGCTTTGAGCGGCGCTTGACGCTGGCCATCATCTTGAGCCTGTGTGTGGTGATTGCGCACAGCATTCCATCGATTGCGCAAGATTGGCGGCTGTACTACGTGCTGCGCGCGCTGGAGTGGATGTTCACCCTGGGTTTTACGGTGGAGTATGTGATGCGCTTGATCTCGGTGCGCCATCCGCTGCGGTATGCGCTGAGTTTTTATGGGTTGGTGGATTTGCTGGCCATCGTGCCTACGTATTTGGGTATTTTCTTTCCCGAAGCACATTTTCTGGTGGCAGTGCGGGCGCTGCGCTTGGTTCGCACGTTTCATATTTTTCCTGTGTTTCGGCACTTTCTGGATGAGTACCTGATGCTGGGGCAGGCGCTCAAGGCCAGTGCCCGCAAGATCTTTGTGTTCCTGAGCGTGGTGGCGTTGATTGTGTTAGTTATGGGCACGCTCATGTATGTGATTGAAGGCCCAGAGCATGGATTTACCAGCGTGCCGATTGGCATCTACTGGGCCATTTCTACGGTCACCACGGTGGGCTATGGGGATGTCACGCCTTCCACGGCGGTAGGTCGCATCTTTGCCTCCATCATGATGCTGCTGGGCTGGGGCGTGCTGGCCGTTCCTACCGGCATCGTCGGGGCTGAGCTGTCACGCAGCGCGGGCACCAAGGCACGGCTAAAAGGTGTGGACTGCGATGTCTGCGGTTTGGCTAGGCATGAGGATGATTCACGTTATTGCCGCCGTTGTGGCGCGCGGCTGGTCTTGCCTGGGGCGGTGCGTACAGAGTCCGCGCGCGCGACGACGTGCATGCCGTAAATTCTTCTTTCGGAAATTTGTTAATTAAATTAATTATCCTGTTATTTACTGATAATTATTAGTCCATTCAGTTTTGTTGAATTTATTTGTATAAACATGTTGCTAAACTACTTAAATTTCTCGATTGAGATCGATTGTCATTAATTTTTATAGAAATTTACGTGCTGCTAATTCTATTTGTTTGAAATGATTTCTTCTTTCTTAAACCATGTGGATCGTGGCATGCAGACTATGGGACAGGAATGACAACAGCTACCCGTCGATTCTCCTTGCGAACGGAATTTGTACCAGTCAAAGAAAGCGGTCTAGTATGACCATAACCGTACACTGAGACATTCTCTTTAGGAATGCCTGCATTGATCAGTACCTGAGCAACAGTTTGAGCGCGGCGTAGCGATAATTGTTCGTTATAAGCAGCTGCCCCAACATCGTCTGTATGTCCTTCAACGCGAAGGTGATTGATGCCTATACCATGCAGTGAGAATGCCATTTTTTCAATGTTGGCACGCTGTGCCCCTGTGAGCTTGTCAGCATTGAAATCAAATAAAAGCTTTCCAGACATTTGTAGCTCCCAGCCTTCATTAGTTTGATCAAATCCGTATTTACGCAAAACGGTGATTTGCTCTTCTGATAATCCAGACTCTACAGGGACAGAGGGAGGGGATTGACATGCACTTAGAGTGATAGCAATTGCCAAGGTTATGCAGCGCGTCAATATTCTCATCCTTGGTTCCTTTTTAAATAGTCTGGTCGATCGCCAATTTTTGTGATCCACGGCGATGCGCTTTTGCTTGGTACATGGCAGTGTCCGCAGAGCGAAGCAAGGCAGGCATATCTTTTCCATGTTCGGGATAGATTGCAATTCCAATACTCAGAGACGGCTGAAGCTGTTTCCCACTTTGAAGCAAAAGTGGTGAATTCATTGCTTTAATAATTTTTTCTGCAATTCGTGTAGCTTCATTGTTGTTCTGAATAGGTTTCAGCAATGCTGAAAATTCGTCACCACCCAGTCGTGCAACAAGGTCTGATTCTCGCAATTGGGAACGGATGCGCCCAGCAACTTCGACAAGTAATGCATCACCAGCCGAATGACCATATGTGTCATTGACTTGTTTAAAATAATCGTTGTCTAGGAATAGAACTGCAAAGCTAGTGTTTTCTTTTTGTCCTTGTTCCAGTGCTGAAATTAACCGGCTTTCAAAATGTGCGCGATTAGGCAACCCCGTCAGACTGTCATGACTGGCCTCATGTGCCAATACAGTATTTTTCTTCTGTAATTGAATTTGTTGCTCTTGCAACTCCGCAAGTAAAGAGTTGAAATTGTCTCCTAACGCACGCAATTCAAGAATTCGAGTGGGTTTTACGCGCAATCCTAGGTTGCGCTCGTAACGGGCTGATCGAGCCACTTCAGCAAGTGAATGCAGAGGCGTTACTATTTCGTTCAGCATGCGCCGAGAGAGCCAAGTTCCCATGGCGGCACTCGCCGCCATGCATACCAAAAGCGCTGCGATCGCTGAAAGCAAAAAACCTAACAAACCTTGGCCATCACCAGTGAGTTCAATGTGGCCGACCAATTGATCGTCATTGTGAATAGCGCTGATAGCAGGGCGTTTCATCACTTGGCGACCCAGCCATTCTCCCGATTCTGCAACGATGCTTGGATCCTCGTGGCGCCACACCGCGAGAGTTTGCCCTTTGGTGTCGAGCACCCTGGCAAAAGCAATTCCTTCTCCTTGAAGCATGCTATTGAGTGCTTTTTGTATCTCTTCGATGTCTCCAAACACTACCGCAGCCTCCACGGTGTAGGAGAGTGAACGAGCAACCAGCCGTAAGTTGCTATCGATGTATATTTTCAGCGCGACGACGCCAGCGAGGAGTAGGAGTGTTCCGGCCATTGCTACAGATGCCCAAGCCATTCGCCGATGTGCACGGCGAACCACACCGCCTAAGGTGGGTGAGCCTGATTTATCAAGCTTGTCGGTCATGGCCCGCCTTTGCGTCGCGCTAACTGTAAAACCCTAGGATTGACGCGAACCCCACTGCGGGCCACCGAATCTAAATTCACTTCAAAAGCGACAGTGTCAGGACGCACGTTCAAACAGAACATACTACCGATAGAGCACAACGCGGTTTGCTCACTAATTGTTAACAACGGTTGTCCTGCAAAACGATTCACCACTTCCTGCCAGACATTGCTTGATATCGCGCCGATATAAACACCTTCGCATTGTGTCGACAGGCTAGGGTCATCGAGACTAATTCGCCGGACTAGCACTTTGCGGTCACCTGAAAGTTGTGCCCCCTTCATGACTTCGTCGGTGTATTTCGTTGGGCCTACGACACACAATCTGATAGTTGAGGGCTCATTGGGCCAGCGTGTGTAGCTGACAATTCCGAAAACCGCTTGTGCTACTCCCAGCGATCGTTCATCAGCATCTATACTTTGAGAAAATACAGGTATCGATTGAGATGATGTTAATATTAATAATACAACAAAATTTTTTATAAAAATAAATATGTTTTCATTCAAAAATAATTTTTTATTTATCATTTTTTAGGAGTTCATTGAATATTAAATAAATATGTAATGAACTTTTTAACATTAACTTCCTCGTCGATAAACCACGACTTGAACTAATCCTCTTTCAGGAGTCAGTACATATACATAATCAAGTCCACGACTGGTTGTCCAGCGAAATTGAACAGAGTCATTGACACCTTGGTAGGTGCAAGATAGTTTTTCAATTTCAATGGTGGTAGTTATTGGTAAATCACCTTGTGTGGTGTGGTAGGTGGCTTGGTAAGAGCGTTTCTCTCCCTGTTTCCAGAAGCCGATAGGGAATTTCCCCTCGTTTGTTGCATTACCCCAGCGTTCATCGTAAACGCGACCGACGGAAGAGTGATCTTTGGTCATGGCAAACCTCTCATGCGCGCGAGGGACTTTACGCTCATAAATCTCGTACTCTTTCCCTCCGTGCCCTACCCAAGCATAAGGGCCATCCAAACTTGTTTCTGCCATTCTTCCTTTGAGATTGGGTGATGCCGATATAAATGGATAGACTCTTTTATGGACGGGCTCAAAACTCAAATTATTCGTGGATGGTAAAGGGTGTCCGGTAATCAGTTCTACCGGGAGAAAGCGTTCTTCAGTGGCTAAATCCTGAATGCAATCGACTGCATCAACCTCATCTTGTGCTTGTGCAACAGATCCTGAAATTAACCATAAAGTAGTTGCTGCGCAGGAAAAAATTGATTTATTTTTCATTTTTTAGACAGTCTATTTTTAGAAGATTAAATGCTCAACGCAGATGAATATTTTTTTAAGTTAAATTTCTATTTTTTATTAACTTTTCTTTGTGCAACTAACGCAAAGAGGCCTAAATTTCGCGGCGAATAAGTGCGCCTGTAAAAAGCACCGGTCCTGTTGGGCCAGTTTCACTCGGAACGCCCCCCTTGGGTTCTAGGCTGATCGCCAATGTGGGAGCGGTTTGAATTTTGGTGGTAGTGGCTGCTAGTTGTTCGATTTTTTCGTGCCCCAGCACGCCAAGGGATTGCGGTGCGCCTTGCTGTGGCAAGGCCCAGAGCTGTAGTGACTGATTGGCAGACTCTTGAAATTGGCCCACGCGTTGAAGGCTCAGCTGACTGTGAACAGGGTCGAAGGTGATGAGCATGGATGCAGCCGCTTGCTTGTCTGCTAATACGGCTACGTATTGAATCTGGGGCGTTGCTTGTAATGCGGACTGCACAGTTTGCAGCTGCGTTTGTAAGCTAGAAATTTGTTGGCGCGACTCATTTTTTAAGCCCTGGTAAATCCATAGGCCTGCGCAAGAGGCTGTGATGGTGGCCAAGCCGCCAGCAAGGGCGGCATTGCGCCACCATGCAAGCACTGCTGATTTGGCCGCTGCAATGGTGCTCTGCTGTGCTGGGATCGCATTGGTTTTCTCTGCTTGGAGCAAGTTGCTGATGCGAATCCAGACGGCAGCAGGAGGCTGCACGGGTGATTGCACTTCTGATAATGCGGCCCAGCGGCTTTGCCATAACAACGCTGCAGCACGGATTTGGGCGTGTTCACGCGCTAGGTTTTCAAAGCGATTGCGCGCACCGTAGCGCAGTGTCCCCAGCGCATATGCAGAGGCCAGCTGATCAAGCAATTCAGGGTTATTTGTCAAATTCATCGATGTACCTCTGCCTGCTTAGACATGGCGCGCCATGCATTTGCGCAATTGCTCAAGGCTGCGACGTATCCACGATTTGACGGTGCCCAATGGGAGCTTCAGGTGACTGGCCAATTCACTGTGGCTCAGATCGCGCAGGTAAGCCAAGCTCACAACCTGACGTTGTTCATGCTCAAGGCGTTGCATGCACTGGTGAAGCGCTGCTGCTTGCTCGCTGGCTTCGACCAGCTGCATGGGGCCACTGGTCACGTTGGGATCGGGCAGTGAATCTGTGTCTTCCAATGGAATATTGGCATGCAAGCGCTCCGCACGGCGTCGGCGCAAAAAATCCAATGCGCGACTGCGTACCAGCAATCCCATCCATGCCAGCGGGGGACTGAGGGAACTGCGGTAATCCCCGGCATTGCGCCATATGCCTAGAAAGCTTTCTTGAAGAACGTCTTCCGCCCACTCTCGGTTACCGACGATGCGCAATGCCAGGCCATACAGTCTGGATGCCGTTTGGTCGTACAAATCCTTGAGTGCCACTTCATCTTGCGCTGCAACGCGGTCAAGAAGTGCCATCAGTGTGCTGTCGGTTGTGTGGAGGCTCATGTATGCCATTGTGATGAGAAGCGTAGGGGGGCGGAAAGATTGTTGGATTGCTGCCAAGGCACATGGTTTTGTCTTGCGTGGTTGACGTATCTGCATGTACGCAGCTTTACCGCCTTCAGATGCATGAGGAAGTGAAATGCAACACAAAAAATAATTGCATCCAGTTGGCATTGCACTGCGTATTCAGAGTGTCAGTACCTGTGCGCGCTGACGCAGCAGCAGACTTACGGGGATTCATCACATGGCATGGCGCGGCTTCTGCTTACAAATGCCGGGTTGTTTGTTACCTAATGTGAGTGCGGTGCTGCCATTCCAGCACGCGTCCTTTTGTGCGTTTTGACCTTTCGGTTTTTTAAAGGAGACCTTCATGAAATATCCCTTGATCCTTCGTGTGTCTGCGCTCTCTGTTTTGGCTGTGGGCTTGTCAGCGTGTTCGAGCATGGGTCACAAGTCCATGTATTCCCAGTCAAATCTACCGGCTGCCGTGCAGGTGCCAGCCGGTCACAAAGTGGCCATGGAAACTGTCGGTGTCGGCCAAATTACTTACGAATGCCGTGCCAAGAAAGACATGGCTGGACAACACGAATGGGTGTTCGTGGGGCCTGATGCCAAGTTGCAGACGCGCAGTGGCTCCGTCATTGGTCGCTATTGGGGTCCTCCTGCCACATGGGAGAACAACGATGGTTCCAAGGTTACGGCTACCCAGGTTGCTGTAGCGCCTGCAGGTACGGGTGATATCCCACTGCAGTTGGTCAAGGCCAATCCTGCAACAGGCATGGGCGCCATGCAAGGTGTGAGTTATATCCAGCGGGTGAATACACGTGGTGGTGTTGCACCAGCCATGGCATGCAATGCAGGCAATTTGGGCAGCAAGCAAATTGTTCAGTACCAAGCTGATTACATCTTCTGGAAAGCCAGCTGATCTTGAGGGCACGCACAGCACAAGGCACTACGTGCATAAGAGGCTTGTGCTTGAACACTCTTAACTGCTTTTAAGACCAGCAACTGGTCTCAACGCTGATCAGTTAACGAGTGAACATTTGAATAACAATGCGGGGTTCTACCCCGCATTGTCTTTGGTGGGGGGTGGCCACTTCAATCGCCTGAAATGCTGAATCTTTCGAGCCAATTGGTCATATCAACCAGTAGTACTAATTGTTAGGCACCCAGCTGTGCTCCAATAATTGGATTGATGGCTGCCACGTTGTTTCTCAGGGCTGAAGCATTCACCAGCCTGCCAATAACCACAGACGAAAACCAACCATGACCTCTCGTGCTCTGGTGTGGCTGCGGCGCGATTTGCGCTGTGACGACCATGCAGCGCTGTACCACGCACTGCGTCGTTTTGAGCAGGTGTATTGCGCTTTTGTTTTTGATACCGATATTTTGGATGCTCTGCCCAGCAGGCAGGATCGGCGTGTGGATTTCATCCATGCCAGTGTGCTGGAGCTGGATAGCGCGTTGAAGGCGCTGGCCGCACGCAGCGGTGCACCCGGTAGTGGCTTGATCGTGCGTCATGGCCCGGCGGTGGATTGCATCGTGCAACTTGCGCACAGTTTGGGCGTGCAAGAAGTGCTGACCAACCGCGACTATGAGCCCCAGGCCATGGCACGCGATCAACGCGCCGCCCAAGCCTTGCACACTGCAGGCATTGCATTCAGTGCCTACAAAGACCAAGTGCTGCTGGAGCAATCAGAGGTGATGACGCAGCAAGGCCAGCCCTATAGCGTGTTCACGCCTTACAAGCGGGCCTGGTTGCAAAAGTTGAATGCTTTTCAGCTCAAACCCTATCCCGTGGAGCGGTATGCACAGCATCTGGCAGCGCCTCCGGATGGTGAGCCGCTACCCAGCTTGGCCGATTTGGGTTTTGTGCCCAGCAATCTGCATGCGCTGCGCTTGCCGACTGGTATGCAGGGTGCGCAGCAGTTGTTGCAAGACTTTCAGCCACGGATGTCGGCCTACCATGAAGCGCGCGACTACCCGGGGCGCAAAGGCGTGTCGTACCTGTCTGTGCATTTGCGTTTTGGAACGGTGTCTATCCGCCAGATTGCCGCTTTGGCCCAGCAGCAGGCCTTACGAGGTGATGAAGGCGCGCAGACGTGGCTGTCGGAGCTGGCTTGGCGTGACTTTTATTTCATGATTTTGTGGCATCACCCACGTGTGGTCACCCAGTCATTCCGCCAGACCTATGACCGCGTGGTGTGGGACGATGTGCCCGAGCTATGGCAGGCGTGGTGCGCGGCCAAAACCGGCTACCCATTGGTGGATGCGGCCATGCGCCAGTTGCACCAGACAGGGTACATGCACAACCGCTTGCGCATGGTGGTGGCAAGTTTTCTCACCAAAGACTTGGGCATCGACTGGCGCCGCGGCGAGGCGCATTTTGCGCAGCACCTCAATGACTTTGATTTGTCTGCCAACAATGGCGGCTGGCAGTGGGCTGCGTCGACGGGTTGTGATGCTCAGCCATGGTTTCGAATTTTCAACCCCGTGACGCAGTCCCAGCGCTTTGACCCAGATGGCAGCTTTATTCGCCGCTATGTGCCCGAGCTGGAGAAGGTGCCGGACAAGCACATCCATTTTCCTGCAGGCATGAAGCCGCTGGAGCTACAGGCTTGTGGCGTGCAACTGGGGCACAACTATCCGCACCCCATCGTCGACCATGCGGCGGCACGCGAGCGTACCTTGATGCGTTTTCACTTTTTGCGTGAAGGTACTGATTGAATCAATGATTTTGATGTGTGAATGAAAATAGCTGCCAGCGCTTATGCAGTAAGCGCTGGCAGCTATGTTTTTTGATTTTTCTGATGCGTAGGCTGCAGTCAGCCCAGCAATAGGGCATCGTCCGCCAGCTTCTCGCCGCGGACTTTTTCGAACATGTGCAGCAGATCAGTCACATCCATCTTGGAGCGCTCTTCGCCAGAGACGTCCAGTACCACTTGGCCCTGGTGCAGCATCACAGTGCGCTCACCCACGTCCAGCGCTTGGCGCATGGAATGCGTGACCATCATGGTGGTCAGCTTGCTCTCATTGACGATGCGGGCGGTGAGCTGCAGCACAAAGTCTGCGGTGCGTGGATCGAGTGCGGCGGTGTGCTCGTCCAGCAGCAAAATGCGGGAGGGCTGCAATGCGGCCATCAGCAGGCTGACGGCTTGGCGCTGACCGCCAGAGAGCAGGCCAATCCGGTCGGTTAGGCGGTTCTCCAGCCCCAGGCCCAACGTGGCCAGGCGCTCACGGTACAGCGCACGGTGCTCGTTCTTGACCGCCAAAGACAAGCCGCGTGAGGTGCCACGGCAGTGCGCCAAAGCCATGTTTTCTTCGATGCTCAGGTCTTCGCAAGTGCCTGCCATGGGGTCTTGAAAGACGCGGGCTACGCGGTGGGCGCGGTCCCAGACCGGGCGGCGCGTCATGTCTTCATCGGCAATATGGATGCTGCCTTTGTCCACGCTCTGATCGCCAGAGACTGCATTCAAGAAGGTGGACTTGCCTGCGCCGTTGGAGCCAATGACGGTGACGAACTGGCCGTCAGGAATTTCCAGCGACAGGCCGCGCAGGGCGCGTGTTTCAATCGGCGTGCCGGGGTTGAAGGTGAGTTCGAGGTTTTGTGCGCTCAACATAGGTTCACAACTTTCTTCTGTGGGCGCATCAAGGCTTGCGGCTCAGCTTGCGCTTGAGCTGTGGAATGACGAGTGCAATCGTGACCAGCACCGCGGTGACCAAATTCAGGTCTTGGGCTTTGAGGCCGATGAAATCGCTGTTCAACGCCGCCGCAATAAAGAAGCGGTAGACGATGGCGCCAATCACAACCGCCAGTGTGGCCCAGATGATCTTGCGCGATGGCAAGATGGACTCGCCCACGATCACAGCTGCCAGACCAATCACGATGGTGCCAATGCCCATGGAGATGTCCGAGCCGCCTTGTGTCTGTACAAACATGGCACCGGCCAAGCCGACCAAGCCGTTGGAAACCGCCATGCCCAGCAAAATCATGCCGCCGGTGTTCACGCCTTGGGCGCGTGCCATGCGGGCGTTGGAGCCGGTTGCGCGAATGGCCAGACCACGCTCGGTGGCAAAGAACCAATCCAGCAGCAGCTTGGCAGCAATCACAATCACCAACAGCAGCAGTGGACGGAAGACGTAATCCTCCATGCTCTCTGGCTGCAGCATGTTGAAGATGGTGGGATCGTTGATCAGGGGAATGTTGGGACCGCCCATGATGCGCAGGTTCACGGAGTACAGCGCAATCATCATCAGGATGGAGGCCAGCAAGTCCATGATCTTGAGCTTGACGTTCAGCCAGCCCGTCACCATGCCGGCCAAAGCACCGGCAGCGGTGGCGGCCAGCGTTGCGATCCACGGGTTGGTGCCCGTGGAGATCAGCACGGCGCACACAGCACCACCCAGCGGAAAGCTGCCATCCACCGTCAGATCGGGGAAACGCAGCAATCGGAAAGAGATGTACACACCCAGCGCGACCAGGGCAAAGATCAGGCCAATTTCAACGGCGCCGAGCAGTGAAAACAGAGACATGGTGGAAAAACTTCAATGAAAAAAGGCAGGGCCAGAAAGTTGGCGCCTGCCTTGGTGCTATGCGTGCTTATTGCACCACTTGCGCGGCGCTCTTAACCAGTGCTTCGGTCAGCTTGGTGCCTTGCTTTTCGGCAGCGCCGGGGTTCACAAACAGCTCCATCTTGGTGCTCACTTCGGGTTTGATTGCACCGGGGGCTTCGCCCTTCAGAATGCGCGCCACCATGCGGCCGGTTTGCTCGCCCAAGTCACGGTAGTTAATACCGTACGCTGCCACGGCACCGCGCTTGACGGAGTCGGTGTCAGAAGCCACCAATGGAATCTTGGCGTCCTGGCCCACTTTGACCAGAGCTTCGTAAGCCGACACGACGTTGTTGTCGGTCGAGGTGTAAATCACATCCACTTTGCCAATCAGGCTACGGGCTGCGCTGCTCACGTCCACCGAGCGGGGGGCGGCGGCTTCGACCAAGGTCATACCCAGGGTGGGCAGCAACTTTTGCAGTTCTTTGACAACGACCACGGAGTTGGCTTCGCCCGGGTTGTAGACCATGCCGACGCGCTTGGCATTGGGCACGACTTGTTTGACCAAGTCCATTTGCTTGTCCAGTGCCAGCAAGTCCGAAACACCGGTCACGTTGGTCTTGGAGGCTTCCCAGCTGGGTACCAGCTTTGCCACTACAGGGTCGGTCACGGCGGAGAACACCACGGGCACATTCTTGGTGGATGCCACCACGGCCTGGGCCGAAGGTGTGGCAATCGCAACGATGGCATCGGGCTTGTCGCCCACAAACTTGCGGGCGATCTGTGCAGCAGTGCCGGTATTGCCTTGCGCGCTTTGGTATTGCCACTTCAGGTTTTTGCCTGCTTCAAAGCCTTCGGCCTTGAGGGCGGCTTGCACGCCGTCACGTACGGCATCCAGTGCTGGGTGCTCCACGATGGCGGTCACAGCGACAGACTTGTCTGCAGCATGTGCACCTGTCATGGATGCGATGGCCAGGGCGACAGCACCCAGAGGTGCCCAAGACTTGAAATTCATTGCGTTTTCTCCACCATTGTTATGAAGCCTAGAAGGCATTTATGCATGCAAGGAACAGGCCAGATGTCTGCTCTTTGCGCCAAACAAGTCTATAGCAGCGGGTCTAGGGCATCGCTGGGCAATGCCTTGCGCTGTGACAGTTTGTCAACATGGCGCAGTTTTTGTGCGCAATGTGCCTGATTGGTGCATTTGCTTGGATTTTGTGCAGGGTTTCTTGGAAAAAAAGACCCGCGAGACGGGTCTTTTTTGCATGAAGCATGCGTGGTCTTACATGCCTGAGTAGTTGGGGCCGCCACCGCCTTCGGGCGTAACCCAGACGATGTTCTGGGTGGGGTCCTTGATGTCGCAGGTTTTGCAGTGCACGCAGTTTTGTGCATTGATCTGCAGGCGCTGGGCATTGCCGCCTTGCTCGGTGTCAGGCACAAACTCGTAGACGCCAGCAGGGCAGTAGCGGCTTTCTGGCCCGGCGTAGGTAGCCAGGTTAATATTCACCGGCACAGAGGCGTCTTTGAGCGTCAGGTGCGCCGGCTGGTCTTCGCCATGGTTGGTGCTGCTGATGAAGACGCTGGAGAGGCGGTCAAACGTCAGCTTGCCATCGGGCTTGGGGTAGGGGATGGGCTGGCACTCGGCCGCAGGCTTGAGGTAGGCGTGATCAGGCTTGTCGCGGTGCAGCGTCCATGGAATGCAGCCTTTGAGCAGGAACTGCTCAATACCGTTCATGACGGTTGCGGTCGACAGGCCCTTCTTGAACCAGGTTTTGAAGTTGCGCGCCTTCCACAGCTCGTCGTACAGCCAGCTGCTTTCAAATGCGGTGGTGTAGGCCGTCAGTTCATCACCTTGGCGGCCTGCGACGATGGCGTCGTACGCAGCTTCGGCGGCCAGCATGCCGGTCTTGATGGCGGCGTGGCTGCCCTTGATGCGTGAGGCATTCAAAAAGCCTGCATCACAGCCGACCAGTGCACCGCCGGGGAACACAAACTTGGGCAGGCTCAAAATGCCGCCCGCAGTGATGGCGCGCGCGCCGTAAGAGATGCGCTTGGCAGGCTTGATGCCCTTGGATTCATCACCTTCCAGGTAGTAGCGGATGTTGGGGTGGGTCTTCCAACGCTGCATTTCCTCAAACGGCGACAGGTAGGGGTTGGCGTAGTCCAACCCCGTCACAAAGCCAAGGGTGACCAGATTGTCTTCCAGGTGGTACAGGAAGCCACCGCCATAGGTCTTGCTGTCCATGGGCCAGCCACCGGTGTGCAGCACCATGCCGGGTTTGTGGCGTGCGGGGTCAATCTCCCACAGCTCTTTGATGCCCAGACCATAGGCTTGCGGGTCTTTGCCTGCATCCAGGTTGAACTTGGCAATCAGTTGCTTGCCTAAATGCCCGCGTGAGCCTTCGGAGAAGATGGTGTACTTGCCGTGCAGCTCCATGCCCAGCTGGAAGTCGCCCGTGGGCTCGCCGTCTTTGCCCACGCCCAGGTTGCCGGTGGCAATCCCTTTGACGGAGCCATCGTCGTTGTACAGCACTTCGGCAGCCGCAAAGCCCGGGAAAATTTCTACGCCCAGTGCTTCGGCCTGGTCAGCCAGCCATTTGGTGACAAAGCCCAGGCGCACTACATAGTTGCCTTCGTTGTGAAAGCACTTGGGCAGCAGAAAGTTGGGCGTGCGCAGCGAGCCTTTTTCGCTGAAGAAGACCATGGCATCTTCAGTGACTGGCTGGTTCAGGGGCGCGCCCTTTTCCTTCCAGTCGGGGATCAGCTCGGTCAGCGCCTTGGGGTCCATGATGGCGCCAGACAGTGTGTGCGCGCCGGGCTCGGAGCCTTTTTCCAAGACCACCACCGACATGTCCTGGCCTTTTTCGGCGGACAGTTGCTTGAGGCGAATGGCTGTGGCCAGACCGCCAGGGCCGCCACCGACGATCACTACGTCATATTCCATGGCCTCTCGCGGGCCGTATTGCGCCAAGATTTCTGCGTTGGTCATCGGGGTGTCTCTCTTGGAAATAATAGAAATCAAAATGGCACGCTCGTGCTAACGGCCATTGGTTGCGGCTGATTTTATGCGTGTGGATCGCTTGCACCCAAAAACTTGAGGCGTACAGGGCGTGATTTGGGGGGGATGTCGACTTTTTAGACACATCCGTGACACCTAGGTGACGCTGTCAGCCCCTGTGCGGGTGTGGTGGGCTGACACACTTGACCAAGATGTGCCTATTGGCGAACAAGCAGGAGCAAAGGGAATGAAGCTAGCAATACCGGAGCACAAGAAGCTGGTCTACGAGACCACGTTTGCGGTGAAATGGGGCGATATGGACGCCATGGGACATGTCAACAACGCGATGTATTTCAAATACATGGAGCATGCGCGCGTGGACTGGTTCAATCAAATTGGCTTTTTGCTGCTGCCCAATGGCCAAGGCCCAGTGATTGCAAATGCGTTCTGCAACTTCAAGCGCCAGCTCAAGTACCCGGATGAAGTGCTGCTCAAGATGTATGTGAGCGAACCGGCGCGCGTGACCTTTGATACGTGGACGACGATGGAACTGGTGGCAGAGCCGGGTGTGCTGTGTGCAGCTGGTGGGGCAACCGTGATCTGGATTGACACCGCGCGTGAGAAAGCTGCTTCACTTCCAGAAGCACTCTGTGCGCTTGTATCTTGATTTTCAAATAGAAAAACAACTGAATTTAGCATTCAGCTTGGGCAGCGCGCTCACTTTTATGGATAGTTTGGATGACTACCCCGCAGGCCGCAGGGTGGTCATAGCAGCCATGCGTGAAGCTGCAGGCAACGCACTGGATACGAGAGGGCGAAATAGCGACGCATCCAGGATGGTGTGAACAGCTCCAGCTTAAGCCTTGGTTTTGGGTACGCGACCCATCAGATAAAACTCGGGGTTGGGTAGCATGCCGCTGAAGCTGGCCATACGGTTGGAGAGCCCGAAGAATGCCGTGATGGCGGCAATATCCCAGATGTCTTCATCGTCAAAGCCGTGGGCGTGCAGCGCGGCAAAGTCTGCGTCTTCCAATGCATGGCTGGCTTGGCTGACCTTCATCGCAAAATCCAGCATGGCGCGCTGGCGGGCAGAGATGTCGGCCTTGCGATAGTTGACGGCCACTTGGTCAGCGACCAACGGCTTTTTCTCGTAAATGCGCAAGATGGCACCGTGCGCTACCACGCAGTACAGGCACTGGTTGGCGGCACTGGTGGCGGTGACAATCATCTCGCGCTCGCCCTTGGTCAGGCTGCCTTCTTCTTTGAGCATCAAAGCGTCGTGGTAGGCAAAAAATGCGCGCCACTCTGCGGGCCTGCGCGCGAAGGCCAAAAAGACATTAGGCACAAATCCTGCCTTTTCTTGGACTTCCAAAATGCGGCTGCGCAGATCTTCGGGCAGCGTGTTGATGTCTGGAAAAGGGTAGCGTGCAGCGGTCATGGTGTTTGTCTCCGTATGTTGGTTTTATCGGTGCCACAGTGACGATGGCGCTCCACAGCATAGCGACAAGCACCCGCAGTGACCGACAATCACCGCTATTGCAGAACAATGGACTTGGAATGAGCGAAGCACAACAAACCACCGACTGGGCCGCCTGGAGCCGCGAAGCGGTGGAAACCATGATGGCCCTCAACGCGCAATGGCCGCGCCAGTTTGGCCTGCAGGAAGCGCCCAGCTACCGCTGGGATCTGGACAAAGCCACGCTGGTGCTGCAAGCGCCCTTGCACCAAGTGGTGGCCACGGTGTGCCTGGTGGGCACCACCAGCGACAGCGAAGGCAGCTTTTTGTGGAGCTGGGCCAATGACGCCATTCCTGCTCAGCACAGCGAAGCCTTGCAGACCGTGCGTGAGTTTGGGCAGGCCAATGATTTGGCGTTGCTGACCACGCCCCGCATTGTGGGCAGCCGCCCTGAGGCGACGGAATGCCTGTGCATTGCGGGCCGCTTGCAGCGCGCCGTGGGCACCTTCATCGACAAGCAGGGCGATGTGACGCTGTACTTCACCATCTTGCATTTGCGGGTAGTGGCCGACGAAGGGCTGTTGCCCAACTGATGCAAGCGCCTGCGTGCAAGCGCAACACGCGTGGCACGCAACGCCTCTTGCTTTTTGTGCATTTTTTATAGCCTTGCAACGCAGGGCCAAGCGCTGTAAAGCCTGCAGGGTTTGCCTGCCTTCTCAAAACTTGCAGTCTTTCGCATGGGATGGCTGTTAAAGCAAAAAGCCCTCTTTGACGCTATCAAAGAGGGCTCTTGGGTGCCGGATTCACCCGTTAGGGTGTTCGGTTTCTGTCCGCTTTACAGCTGACCAGCGCGCACAGCTTCCAGTGCGGCCTTCACGCCTGCGCCGTAGGCCGGATCGGCCTTGGTGCAGTGCTCAATGTGCTTGTCGATGATGTATTGCGAGACGCCGTTGATATTGCGTGCCGTGTTGGCAAACAGCAGTTGCTGTTTTTCAGGGGTCAGCAAGCGGAACAGATCACCGGGTTGGGTGAAATAGTCGCTGTCATCTTCACGGTAGTTCCAGCGGTTGGCATCGCCATACAGTTTTTCCACGGGCTCAGCATACTCAGGCTGCTCTTGCCACGCGCCCTTGGTGTTGGGTTCGTACGCAATGGTGCGGCCAAAGTTGCCATCCACGCGCATGGCACCATCGCGGTGGTACTGGTTCACTGGGCAGCGCGGCGCATTGACGGGGATCTGGTGGTGGTTCACACCCAGACGGTAGCGGGCTGCATCGGCGTAAGAGAACAGGCGCGACTGCAGCATGCGGTCGGGCGAGGGGCCAATGCCGGGCACGAGGTTGGATGGGGCAAAGGCGGCCTGCTCCACGTCGGCGTAGTAGTTGTCAGCATTGCGGTTGAGTTCCATCACACCGACTTCAATCAAGGGGAAGTCTTTTTTGCTCCACACCTTGGTCAGGTCAAAGGGGTGAAAGCGGTAGGTTTGCGCTTGCTCTTCCGTCATGATTTGCACGCACAGCGCCCATTTCGGGAAGTCACCGCGGTCAATGGCTTCCAGCAGGTCGCGCTGGCTGCTTTCGCGGTCACCGGCCACCACGGCGGCGGCTTCGGCGTCGCTCAGGTTTTCAATCCCTTGCTGGCAGCGCCAGTGGAACTTCACGTAATGGCGCACGCCTTGCTGGTTGATCAGCGCGTAGGTGTGGGAGCCAAAGCCGTGCATGTGGCGGTAGCCCTTGGGAATACCACGATCGCTCATCACGATGGTGATCTGGTGCAAGGCCTCGGGCAGGCCCGTCCAGAAGTCCCAGTTGTTCTCGGCCGAGCGCATGTTGGTGTACGGGTCGCGTTTGACGGCCTTGTTCAAGTCGGGGAACTTGAGAGGATCGCGAAAGAAGAACACCGGGGTGTTGTTGCCCACCAAGTCCCAGTTGCCTTCTTCGGTGTACATCTTGACTGCAAAACCGCGAATATCGCGCTCTGCATCGGCGGCGCCGCGTTCACCGGCTACGGTAGAAAAACGTGCAAACAGCTCGGTCTGCTTGCCGATTGCAGAGAAGACCTTGGCGCGGGTATAAGCCGTGATGTCACCTGTGACGGTGAAGGTGCCAAAAGCGCCAGAACCTTTGGCGTGCATGCGTCGCTCTGGAATCACTTCACGGTGAAAGTGCGCCAGCTTTTCCAGGTGCCACAAGTCCTGCAGCAACATGGGGCCACGTGGGCCAGCGGTCAGAGAGTCTTGGTTGTTGGGTACCGGGGCGCCGGCTGCGGTCGTGAGGCGGTTCATCGCAAGCTTCCTTTTGATGGAGGGACAGACTGATGGGTCACGCAGAAAGGCTGTCCGCTTTACTGACTGCGTTTCAAATCGCGGTGTGTTGTTATTCTTAATCAAAAACTATTAAAAATAATTATCGATTGATTGATTTTAAGAATCGCACCCATTAAGGCTTTGCAAGCCATTTCTGGGTCTTCCGCAAAGCATTCTGTACGCCATCATGCTAGCCAACCTGTCAGCGCAGACCGCAGATCTCGCACAATGTTCATGCAGTAGATCAACGGCAGCGCTGCGTTATTACGCGACAGAGACCAGTTTGTGCACCAGATCGGCGGTGGTGCTGGCGTCGTATTTGCGCATCAGGCGTGCGCGGTAGATTTCTACGGTTCGGTGACTGATGCCCAGCGTGCGACCAATCTCCTTGGAGGTCAGGCCTTCCAGCAGCCGAGCGGCCACTTCGCGTTCACGCCCGGTGAGGGTGGCTTTGACGGGGCGCTGCTCGCTCAGGTCTTCAAAGCTCCAGATGCCTTCCGCATGGGGGTTGAGCCGATCCAGCGCCCGCCCGCTGACATGGCACCAGAACGTCTCGCCGGTGGCGCGTTTCATGATGCGGTTGTCTGAATACCTGCCTTTGGCGTTCAGAATGGGGGCCATGCGTGCACCCAGGCGCTCATACTCATCCACAGACGGGTAGAGCAATTGAAACGACTGGCCCAGCAAGAGTTCGCGCGAGGTGGCAAACATTTCGCAAACGTGCTGGTTGCAGTCCACCATGATGCGGTTGCGTGAGATCACCAGACCAACAGGTGCCAAGTCGAAAGCCAAACGGTGATCCAGATCCATGGTGCAACACTTTAGGAAAAACTACGTACGTGGTTACGTAGTATCTTTGATGCTTGCTCAGACAACAAGGAGACAATGTGAAAAAACTTTATCCCTCTGCGGCGGCTGCCTTGCAGGGCGTGGTGGCCGATGACCAATTGCTGGCGGTAGGGGGCTTTGGCCTGTGCGGCATTCCCGAGGCCTTGATTGATGCGCTGCGTGACAGCGGTGCAAAAAATCTGACCATTGCCTCCAACAATGCAGGTGTCGACGGTTTTGGTCTGGGCAAGCTGCTGGAAACGCGCCAGATCAAAAAGATGATTGCCAGCTATGTTGGCGAGAACAAAGAGTTTGAGCGGCAGTACCTAGCGGGAGAGCTGGAACTGGAATTTACCCCCCAAGGCACGCTGGCCGAAAAGATGCGCGCAGGCGGGGCAGGCATTCCCGCCTTCTTCACCAAGACCGGTGTGGGCACACAAGTGGCCGAAGGTAAAGAGCTGCGCGAGTTTGATGGCGAAACCTATGTGATGGAGCGTGCCATCGTGGCCGATGTGTCGCTGGTCAAAGCGTGGCGCGCCGACAAGAGCGGCAACCTGCAATTTCGCCTGACGGCCCGCAACTTCAATCCGGCAGCGGCCACCTGCGGCAAGGTCTGCATCGTGGAAGTGGAAGAGCTGGTGGAAGTGGGTGAGATTGCGCCAGACGATATTCACTTGCCGGGCATCTATGTGAACCGCATTGTGCACAACGCCACGCCAGAAAAGCGCATCGAAAAGCGCACTGTGCGCGAGGCTTAAGGCATGGGCGAGTTGTCTCCTCTCAGTGGTGAAAGTGTCGTGGGCACAGCGGCCCATAACCCGCCGGTCTTTCGCGCATTGAATGACGCAGAACAGGCGCAACTGGAGCGCGAACGCCTGCAGGTTTGCCAGGTGGCTGCCCGCGAACTGGGCTTGACGCAGTGGAGTATGGACCGCAGTGGCCTAGTCCAACTGCAAGCCTTGATGGATCGCGGACTGATGCACGCAGACAACGTACTGCTGGCCCAAGGTCTGGGCGTGGTGCTGGGCGATGCCTTGACCTGTGAGATGGACGACATGGACTGGTACATGGTGACCGACGATTGGGGCACAGACCCTGTCGTACGTTACGGCAACACCACCGTGCAGGTGGGCGCCCGTGACATGGTCATCAAACGGCTTGAAGACGACCGTGCAGTCGATCTGGTGCAACTGTTTGATGGTGTGGTGGCACACCTGCAGTCCATGATCGCTTCCGGCGACTATCAATAACGTCAATCACGATTTTTTCAGGAGGCTCTTATGCCTTGGACCCAAGACCAGATGGCTGCCCGCGCAGCCCAAGAACTTGAAGACGGCTTTTATGTGAACCTGGGCATTGGCATTCCCACGCTGGTAGCCAATCACACGGGTGATAAAGAGGTATGGCTGCAGTCCGAAAACGGCATGCTGGGCATTGGACCGTTTCCGACCGAAGATCAGGTTGATGCCGATCTGATCAACGCCGGCAAGCAAACTGTCACCACCATTCCTGGCTCGGCCATTTTTGGCTCTGACCAGTCGTTTGCCATGATCCGTGGCGGCAAAATCAACCTGTCCATTCTGGGCGCCATGCAGGTGTCTGAAAAAGGCGATCTGGCCAACTGGATGATCCCGGGCAAGATGGTCAAGGGCATGGGCGGCGCTATGGATTTGGTGGCCGGCGTCAAGCGCGTGATTGTGCTGATGGAGCATGTGGCCAAAAAGAAAGACGGCACCACCGATCTGAAAATCTTGCCCGATTGCTCGCTGCCATTGACCGGCGTGGGCGTAGTGGACCGCATCATCACCGATCTGGGGGTGATGGATGTTACGCCGCAAGGCTTGAAGCTGGTGGAGCTCGCGCCCGGCGTGAGCTTGGAAGAGATTCAATCGAAAACCGGTGTACCGCTGCTGTCTTGAGACAGCACAACGGTGTTGCTGCCCAACCCGCCATTTGGCGGGTTTTTTGATTGGCGCATGTTCTCTCTCGTTACCATAGCCCTGTCCAACTTGTACCTATCGCATGAACCCGCTTGCCACTGGCGACAGTGAATCCCTGCCCGATCCCTCTGAGCTGCACAACGATGCGCATTTTTTGCGTGCGGTGACGGACATGGCGGAAAACCAAGAGGTGGTGGCCAGTCAAGCTATTTATTCAGAAAGCGGCATCAAACTGCTGGAAAAAGGCGTGCGTTTGGACAGCCGTTTGTATGAACGTTTGATTCAGCACCGGCTGGCGGGCGAAGTGGACGACCAGCTCACCACCAGCGATGCGGTGGATATTGCCTGCATCCAGGCACAAATGCAGGCGCTGGCTGGCAGCACTGTACTGGGGCAGCAATTGGCGGTATGGCTCGGCGATCAGCACCCACGGCTTGCACAGGCCGTGCAGCAGATGAAGTGGCCGCAGCGCGCCAGCTTCAAGATGACGGTGATGCGCCACCAACTGCCTCAACTGTTTGAGCACAGCGTATTGATGATGATGGTGGCGGTGGGGCTGGCCGTGCGTGAGGGCATGGCTGCAGACGATTGCGCCGAACTAGCGGCTGCGGCGTTGCTGCACGATATTGGCATGCTGTACATGCCCCCCAGCTGGACCAACCTGCAGCACAAGTTGACGCTGGACGAGCGCAAGCAACTGGCCGTGCACTCCATCACCGCCATGCTGGTGGTGCGCTCGGCGCAGGCCTATTCCCGCCGCGCGGAAGATGCGGTGTTGGAGCACCATGAGCGTTTGGACGGCAGCGGCTACCCCAGCCACACCAAGGGAGAGGCGATTTCGTTCTGGGGACGCATTTTGATGCTGGCCGAAGTCGTAGCGGCGTTTTACGGCAAGTTCAGTGACATGCCCGCCCAGCGCCTTTCGCTGGTACTGCGCATGAACCACAGCCGTTTTGATCGGCAACTGACGCAGCATGTGCATGCGCTGATCGCGCAGGAGCTGCCAGCGCAGAGCCCACAAGATGCAGAGCCCGCACATTCCAGCGCGCAGGTACGGCAAGTGGTGGCCACGCTGGCAGCGGTGATGCAGCATTGGGCGGTGTGCAAGCGCAAATTTCCGGAAAAATGGCAAACACTGGCCAGCGGGCGGGCCGGTGTGTATGTGGACTTGCGCATGCAAGCCCTGGAAAAATCGCTGGCCGAATCGGGCTCACATCCACGCCAGCAGGCGGATTGGCTGAAGATGTTTGAGGAAGACCCCAGCAGCATGGCGGAGCTGGTGCTGATCAACAAAGAAGCCCTGTGGCAGGCCGACAGCTGTGTGGAAACCTGTATCCGCCGCTGGCCGCAACTGCTGCAGCCCGCCGACGCGCTGGCCGAAGCACTCAATGACTGGCTGGTTAACTGCCAGAGCGTACTGGGGCACGGTGGGGGCGCTGCGGCTTCGGGACATTCCACTACCGCGACTGAAAACCTTGCTGCCACTTGAAGTTGTGGGGTTTAAATTTAAGAGCTGTTAGCGCTCATCAATGCTCGGTTTCGATGCTTTTTGAATTGCTAAACCAGTCAATAACTACGCAAGCTGCTCTCATTTTCATGTCATAAAAAGGACATGGCCGCGCTTTATGCTGAGCGTTGATACCCCAAAGATCAATTCACAGCACCATCGCGACGGTGGTGTTTTGGCGCTGGGTCGCCAAATTGCAAAGGCTTGTTTGTATGCATCACCCTCACACCATCACGATGGACCGTTTCACCTTTGTGCCACATGCACAGCAAGCGCAGGATGACGGTTTCGTCTCGCAGCTCAGCATTGACAGCGGTGAGGGTGCCGCCCGCTACCAGCGCTTTTTTACGTTCAAACCTGTGTTTGCATCGGCCGAAAGCGCCGTGGCCTATGCGGTGGAGCAAGCCAGCCATTGGATGAAGCACAAATCGCTGGCTTAAGGGATGGGTGGCATGGAAGGGAGTGCGAAGATTTCTGCCTCCTGCGGCGACTCCAGCATTCTTTTGCTGAAGCCGCTATGCCGTTGGCTGATCGGTATGGACACTGGACAGATACAAAAAAAGCCCTTGGCACTGTGACCAAGGGCTTTGCGTTGAGCAGTGCTGGACGTGCTTAAGCCACGTGCACTTGCGGCGCACCCTCAGCCATATGGCCCACCACCGCTGCGTGGGCAAAACCGTTGCTGCGAAAGACCTCCAGCACTTGCTCCACGCTCTCGCGTGTGCAAGACACCAGCAGCCCACCCGAGGTTTGCGGGTCGGTCAGCAAAGCGCGCTGTACATCGGTAATACCTGCGCCCAAGTGCACCGCGTCGCCATACGATGCCCAGTTGCGGCCCGAGGCACCGGTGAAGATGCCTTGCTCTGCCAGTGCCATCACGCCGGGCAGCATGGGCAGCGTGCTGGCATCAAGGTGTGCGGTCAACTTGGCGCCACGCGCCAGCTCCAAGCTGTGACCCAGCAAGCCAAAGCCAGTCACATCGGTCAGCGCATGCACGCCCTCCAGCTTGGAAAGATCAACACCGGGGCGGTTGAGTTGGGTGGTGGCCGCCACCATGGCCTGGTAGCCAGCATCGTCCAGCAGGTTCTTTTTCAGAGCTGCGGAATAAATGCCCACGCCCAGCGGCTTGCCCAGGACCAGCACGTCACCCGCTTGGGCATCGGCATTGCGCTTCATGTGCTTGGGGTTGACGATGCCAATGCCCACCAAGCCGTAAATAGGCTCCACCGAATCAATCGAGTGACCACCCGCCAGAGGAATGCCTGCTTCCTGGCAGATGGATGCTCCACCTTCCAAGATGGCCGCGATGGTGTCGTGAGGCAACACATTGATTGGCATGCCCACAATCGCTAGTGCCATCAAAGGTGTGCCGCCCATGGCGTAGATATCGCTGAGTGCATTGGTGGCGGCGATGCGCCCAAAGTCCCGCGGATCATCCACGATGGGCATGAAGAAGTCGGTGGTTGCGACAATCGCTTGCTCTTCATTGATGCGGTAAACAGCGGCGTCATCGGCGGTCTCGGTGCCCACGAGCAAATCTGGGAAGAACTGCTTGGGCAAGGTGCTCTGCCCAATCAACTTGGTCAGAACGCCAGGCGCAATCTTGCAGCCACAACCACCGCCGTGTGACAGAGAAGTGAGACGAGGGATGGAGGATGCAGGGATATCAGAAGCTGTTGTCATGGTGATTCAAAGGCTGCACGCCGTACGCAGGCTTGCTGGACAGCGCGTGAAAAACAGGAGTGAATGCAGTCAATGTGTTGATTGTGCGCCAGTTCAAGCAGCGGTAATCGGCATGCGTGCATGGAAGAGGGCAGCATTCAACAACGTTCAGGTATCTCAGCACGGGTTGATTAACCCATATCAAAACCATGCCGTTCCTTGATTGATTCAGGCATTGAAAATCCCGCACGCGGTGGGTATTTTGCGCAGTAGCGGCACTGTCAATTTTCAGAATTAAATGCCCAGAAATTTGAACGGTGCGGCAGGCTGGAACTGTGGTGTGGCATTGCCTGAGTAGGTGTGGTTTTGGTTTGTGCCCAAGTCTAGCTTGAGTACTTTGCCGGTCTGCTGGCTGAAATCCAGGGCTTTCAGATCGACCCAGAATGTATTGGGCGTCAGCGCTGACTCAAAGAAATACAGCTGTCGCTGGTGGTCAAACACGGTGCGCCAGCGGGTGGACGAGATGTTGGGCTCGTCAGGCGTGTTCAAGCCATAAGGCACCGACACGTTACGAATCACGCTGAATACGCTGGCCAGGGCCTTGTTGGGCTCCGGCGTTTTGGGAATGGCGTTCACATAAAACGATGCACGCGCAAAGCGGTCTGCAGCGCGGTTGGTGCCCGGCAACATGGTGGTGCCGCCAATTTGCTGCCAGTAGGTATTCAGGGCCAGTTGCTGATCAAACGTGGGCGAGTTGGTCATTACCTGATAGTCGCGGCTGTGGTGAATGACTTGTTTGCCACCGATGTACTCGACGATGGCGCTGTCACCGCTGGCATCGGACATGGACAGATGCAGTGTGGTCAACCGGTTTTCGCCCGGCACATTGTCAGAGACGATGGTGAACGGTTGCTGCTCCAGAGCTTTCACGGCTTGGGCTACGGTGGCAAAGTTGTCCAGCACATACTGCGCCCAGGCGGCAATCGTCAGTCCCGGTTTGCTGCTGGCATCGAATGCGGGGTATTGCGATTCCACCAGCCACAGCAGGTTGGCATTCAGCCCGGCTTCGTTCACACCGTCGGTGGTAGAAATGTCATAGCCAGATGTGACAACGCTGCCGTACTTGGAGGTCCAGCGCAGGATATTGCTGCCAGTTTCGCCCGTGCGCGCCATGCCGCGTGGCAGCACCCAGAGGTTGCTGACAATGTCGCTTTTCCAGTCCATGGATCGGGCGGTGATCACCTGCCCATTGGCGCCGTGATACACCAGTCGCGTGCAAGCCCAAGATGTGGAGGCGGCTGCAAGGCCCGAGAGACCCACCAGCAAAGCAGCGATTGGTGGACGAATGCGTGGCATGTTTTTTGTCATCAAGCCTCCTTGGTTGAGGCGCTGCCAAGACTTGGCAGCGGCACCATTGGTTATACAAGGTAAAGCGTGCAAGCAGGCATGAAGCTGTGGGCATCGGCGTGCACTTGCGGTGCAGTGCGAAGTTGTAAGTGCGCAAAAAACAGCGGCGATCAGTGCAGGCAAAAATTAGTGATGAAAAACAGCAAATGTCGCTTAATTGATAAGTATTGACTGCTATGAAAATAACGAAAAACAAAGTTCATGTGGTTTTGTGATCTTTGAATTTATGAGCATCTAACGCTTGTGATTTCTGCATTTACAGGGGTTTTGTGCGTTTAAATCACGTTAGGAAAGCACCATTAGCTTCGTTTTTTGAAATTGCATTTGCCTACTCGTCTTGCCAAGCTGCAAAGCACTGACTTCCACGGCTCAGAGGTCGCGCAGCTATTGTTTGGTACGACAACTACAGGCCACAGGGCGAGCCAAAAAGCAAAAAGGCCAGCAATGGCTGGCCTTGGAATTGCGAATGGTCAATGGCAACGGCTCAATGCTGAGCCGCCACGCTGCGCCTTAATAGTATGGAACGCCGTAGTGGTCGTACACACGTCGACCGTACTCATCGGTGTATTCCGGCAAGGTGCTGCTTTCGTAACGTGGGGCGTTGTCCAGTTGCTCCTTGCTGACTGAGACGACGTAGCCACCTTGATTAGGCTCGTATTTGAGGCTGTTCCAAGGCAGAGGGTACAAATCTGTGCCGATGCCCAAGAAACCACCAAACTCCATCACGGCATAACGCACTTGGCCTGTGAGCTTGTCGATCATCAGGGAATCGATCGAGCCAAGCTTTTCACCTGCCGGGTTGTAGACATTCGTGCCGTTGACACGCGAGGATGAGATCACAGACGACGCTGTGTTGCTTGTATGCATTCCAACTCCTTTACATGCATGGTAAAAACTTCAGACGAGCTACGTGCAGCCAACGCTGCACGTAGCTGTCAGGAGGGTTGGCGTTTTTGGGGTTGGTGCTGCCCAGGTTGCTTGGACTGGGATGGGGCTTGCTGCTGTTGCTGACCGGGCTTGGGGGTTTGCTGGCCTGGTTGCTGCTGCTTGGGATTTTGCTGCTGTTGCTGCTGTTCCTTCTGGCTGGGGTTCTGCTGCGGCTTGTTCTGTTGCGTCATTTCCGTCACTCCTTCAGGTTGGCAGGCAAGCAGGGTGCTTACCTGAGCCCTCAGCATCGCCGACGAGCGGTGGCCCGTGCGTAGGCGCAGACCTGTCACCCATGTCGTAAATGTTGGCGGTTACTAACGTTCGATTTTCTAGTGTTTTCTTACATGTTGGCAGGCGGTACGTGCCACGATGAACGCGATGGCTGAGAACTATTGATTGGCACCTAAGCCCAGTCCCTGAAAGGAGTCACCATGTCCAGAGGCGATAAATCCGCGTACACCGACAAGCAAAAACGCCAAGCCGCGCACATCGAAGAAAGCTACGAAAAACGCGGCGTCAGTGAAGAAAAAGCGCAGGAAATTGCGTGGTCCACGGTCAACAAACAAGATGGAGGTGGCAAGAAATCTGGCTCTGGTCGTGCGAATGCGAAAAAGCACTGACCGGGTTTTTGCTTGGACATGCCACCATTGCCCTTTGTGTAATCACAGGCACAAAGGCAATCACAAAGGCAATCTTCTGCAGCGGTGCATAGGCCGTTCGCCCAAGTTTTGATGAGGTTGGCGTGGTGACCTCATGCACTCGCAGCCGGAAGAAATTGCAGGTCGCACCCACGACCTGAGCGGTGATTGCGAGCTGCACTCGCCAATTGGGTTTGCACCAATTTCTGCATCGCTTTGTGCTTGATGGTCTGGTTGCTACCAACAGGTCTTGTTTAGAGCCGCATAACGTGGCTGATGTGCTGCTGAAGCGGCGCAATCCCAGTAGTCACACTGCAAGTTCAGCGCAAATCAAATCGATGCAGCAGTCATTAACGTTTCTGTGCTGCTATTAAAAAACCGCCTGAAAGGCGGCTGGTGGCCGCTCTTAGCGGAGTCAGAAAGCGTCGACGCTGTATTCGCCTTGAGGGGCTTCTTGCATCAGCAAGCTGATCAACTCCTCCGGCGTGCGTGGCTCTGGCAATGGGGCAGACTCGTTTTGTGAGGATTGAAGCTCAAGCACGGAGTGAAAGAAAGTCATGGCGGTGTCCTTTCAAATTGCGAGGGGGTGGCGTGTCTATCCAACGTCTTCTGTCTGCAAATGGTTGACTATTTTTGTGAAAACTGCGTGACAACTACGTATTGTTACTTTGCAGTTGATGCCGCTGTTTGGAGCGAGGGCTGGCATGCCGTTCCGTGCCCAGCAGTCTTGGAGCGCGCGGTGGTGAAGCTCTTTGCAAGCGCTAGCAAACGCATGCCTGCAACAGCCCATACCCTCAGTGTTGTCGATCAAGCTCACGTTGAGTTTGACGGCGCTCTGAGCGCACAACGTCAGTCATGATGCTCGCCGAGATATCGCCCCCATCCGGTTGAAATTTGCCCGCGCTACAATTTTCTTTTGTAGCCGCCGTGCGAGATTGATGTGCAAGCCAGCCAATATTTTTCCCTCATCGTGCCGCTGTGCGGGATTTTGCTGGGTGCGGCCTTGATCGCTTGCTGGGCCGTTTTGCGCCGGCACAGGTACTTGCTGTGGATGGCGGCTGGCTACATCTTGCCCGCCTTGCCGTTGGCTGCGCAAAGCGTGATGAGCAACCAGCAGATGGCTGCAACATCCACGTTGTTCGGCTTTTTTTACCTGGTGGGTTTGTGGGCGTTGGCGCAGGGCATGGCCAAAAAGTACGGCGGCAGTGCGCACCCTCGTATTGCCGCGGCCATCGGCGGCATCACGCTGTGCGTTCTGTATTACTTCTCGCAGGTCACAGACCAATTGCAAGTTCGCATGTTGGTGCTGAACGTGGCCATGGCGCTGCTGCTGGTGCTGGGCGTGCTGTCTGTGTAACGACAGAGCCATAGCGCTGCTGACCGTTGGGAACGTGTGCTGCGGGCTTCTTTCCTGATTTTTGTGGGGTACGCGCTGGTCCGTGCAGCGGTCATTGCCGTCTACATCTGGAATGCACCTTTACCCGCGCTGTCCCAGTCGCCGCTGTGGCTGCTGATGCTGGCCACCAACTTGCTGTTGAGTCTGTGGTTTGTGAGCGTCTTGCTGGTCGTGACGGTGCGGGAAATGCTGGTGACGCTGCAACGTGAACGTGACCATGATCCACTCACTCAACTTTTTAATCGACGCGCTTTCTTTGAGCTGGCGTCTGTGCGCATGGGCCAGCCAGACCCCACGTCTTGGGCGCTGGCGGTGTGCGATGTTGATCACTTCAAACATGTCAATGACAATTTTGGTCATGCGGCGGGTGATGCTGTGCTCCAGCATGTGGCGCGGGTGCTGCTGCGCAATGTGCGGCCCGAGGATTTGGTCGTGCGTTTTGGTGGCGAAGAGTTTGTGATCATGCTGCGCTGTGCCAATCTGGCCGCGGCGACGGTGGTAGTGCAACGCATGCGTGAACAACTGGCGCAGCAGCCGTGCCCCAGCACGGGCTGCAGAGTGACAGCCAGTTTTGGCGTGGCCATGGTGGAGTCTATGGCTGGTCTGCATGCGGCCATCCAGCAGGCCGATGCCTTGATGTACCAGGCCAAACGTGCAGGGCGTAACCAAGTGGTGCATCCGTTGAATGCAACGCAAACGGCTGTGGCGCCACTGTGAATGAAGGGTTTGTTTGGCAGGCAGTGTGCAAGAACCTGTACCGACAAAGCACGACAATGAGCGCTGTTGTTCTACCAGGGAGATATTTGTGAACCGTCCCGCTGACCATGCTGAACTGCTGGCAACTTACCGCAGGGCTGCCGCTGACGCCACCCACAAGCACGAGCTCATCAAGACAGTGGCCAGCAAGGGCCCCAAGGCCATTGACGCTGCCGTGGATACCGCTGCCAAAGCGGCCAAACGCAGAGATGCCTTTGCCGCCAAATTGGCCAAGTTGGGTGTCAAGATCGAGGATTGAGCGCTACGGCTAGCCTCTGAGTGTTTGCGCACGCTGTGTTGCGCAAGTTGATGGATGCACCATGAGAAAAGCCCCGCAAGCCATAGCCTGTGGGGCTTTTCTCATGCATGCAGAGGCTGGTTTAGAAAGGCTTGGCGCCCATCAAACCCGTCAAAGCGATCAGCGCCAAGAACTGCAGCAGCAGCAAAACGCGGCGCAGGCCAGTCTTGGTGGGGGTGGCGCTGCGTTTGGCAAAGCCGATGCACAGACCGTGGATGACGTACAGGATCAGGCCGATGTAGGGGTACATCATCTGCTGCCATGGGCCAACGAAGGTGACGCCCAAACCGGTCAGGGCGGCAATACCGCCAAAGATGCGCGTGAAGACGTAAACCAGCGTGGACTTGGCAGCGGGCGTGGGCTTCCAGGCCATGGCCAGATAAATGATGGAGGCGAGCAGTGTGAGCACTGCGAACAGCATGTGGGAGTGTTTGAGGGCGGCGTACATGGGGGTTTTAGTCGTGGGTATGTGAAAAGAAAAATATAGCTGTTAGCGATGATGTTTGTTTGGTTTTAGTTATGTTTGTGTTTGAAAACAAGCATTCATAAGCGCTGTCAGCTCTCTTTTTCGCTTTTTGCATGCTGCACTTGGCGGGCCAAGCGTTCGGTGCCCAAGTGCTGGGCCAGTTTAGCGTCCAGCGGCAAGGGGTCGCCATGCAGTTGCGCCGCAATCAATTCGCCGCACAGCACCGACAGGGTCAGGCCCCGCGCGCCCAGGGCGGTCAAGGCCCACAGACCGGGCGGGGCACTGCTGACCCAGCCCGCAATCGGCAGCCGGTCATGGCTGGCGCAGCGCACACGGCCCCAAGTGGGCTGGCAGCGGCTGTCGGCAGGGTCAAACCACGCAGCCAAAGGCGCGGCACTGGCGGGCAGCAGCGTTGATAGCTTGGCGTGGTTGACAGCATGGGCGGCTGCTTGGTCGGTGGCAGAGATCGGTAGTTCGGTCACATCCCGCTCAAATGTGGAACCCATGACCCAGCCTTGGCCTTCGGGCAGCGGAATATGGGTGACCAAGTTGCCATTGCCGTTGACCGGAAAAGGCGGCAGGGCATAGGCGTTGTGCAGGCTGTGCAGCCCCCAGCTGATTTGCCCGCGTATGGCTTGTAGCGGCCACGTGGTATGGGCAGGCAGCAGGTCTTGCGTGGCAGGGCCACAGGCCAGCACAGCAATGTCGGCCTGCGTCAAGGTGCTGCCATCCGCCGCCAGGGCTTGCCACGCACCATCGGCGGTAGTTTGCAGACGTGCTACCTGCGCGTGCGCTTGAAATTGGATGTTGGCATGGGCCAGTTGTGCCTGCACCAGTTGCGCGGGCCGCACCCAGCCGGCCTGTGCGTGCCAGCAGGCCACGGTTTCATCGGGCAAACCGGCGGCTTGCAACTGGGCGCTGTCGGTGGCGTGGCTCCAGTCGGAGCCAGGGCCGTTGGCCCAGCTGGCAGGCAGGCCTGTGCCACCGTCGGTGCAATGCTCCAGCACGCCGCTGTGGCCCCAGTCTGAGCCTTCGGCGCACAGGTCGTGCAGGCGTTGCAGCGTCATGCGCACACCGCTGCGCGACAGGCGCGAGAGCACGCTGTCATCGGGCGAGACATGCGGGCAAAACAAGCCGGCAGGCAAACCCGATGCACCATCGGCGGGTGCAGCGCCTGCGGCCAAAACGGTGACTTGCCAGCCGCGCAGTGCCAGGCTGTGCGCCACGGCGCTGCCTGCCAGGCCTGCGCCTACTACCAGTGCAGAGCCAGCATGGGGAACAGGTGCCGGGCCTGCGGGTGCGCGTATGCGCGGCTCCCAGGCCGGGTTGAAGTGGGCCTGAAGGTTGTCGCGCTTGGGCGGCACGCCGGGCACTTTGTGCACTTCAAAACCGCATTGCGTTAACTGGTCACGCACAGCGCGTGCAATCGTCCAGGTGGCCAGTCGGGTGCCACGGCGGCAGTGGCGGGCCAGCGTCTTGAGGGTGTGGCTGTCCCAGATTTCGGAGTTGGCGCTGGGGCTGAAACCGTCCAGATAGATGCTGTCGGCCACCGTGTGCTGCTGGCGCAGCATGGCTTGCGCATCACCGATCCACAGCGTCAGCTGGACGCGTCCACCTTCAAAGGCCAAGCGGTGCACACCCGGCAACAACCCGTGAAAGCGCGCAGCCAGTTGCTCGGCCAAGGGGCGTAACTGCGGGTCTTGTGGCGCTGCTTGCAGTAAATCCTCTGCGCTGACCGGATAGGCCTCGACCGAGGTGAAGTGCAGCATGTTCGGGCGCTGGGCATCGGTCTTCCAGGCGGCCCAGGTAACCAGAAAATTCAGCCCGAGGCCAAAGCCTGTCTCCAGCACGCGCCACTGTGCCTGTCCAGCCCATGCGGCGGGCAGGCCGCAGCCAGCTAAAAATACCTGCTGCGCTTGGGTCAGGCCGCCGAGCTCGCTGTGATAGCGGTCACCAAAACGGGGGCTGTAAGGGGTGCCGTCGGGCAGCCAGGTCAAGGGTTCAGACATAAAACGTAGCAGATAAAGACGATGCAATCACCGTCTTAGCGAGTAACTGGCGCCAAGCATTCACTCCCAGCGCTGCTGGTAGGAGAAAACCGGCAGCCGCCAGCGAAAGCGAATGGCGGCCAGCCGCAGCGCCAATCCGCCCGCGAAGCAAAGGGCCGTACTGATGCCCAAGGACACCTCCAGCGCCTGCAAACCCAGATAGAGCAAGCACACGACCATGGAGACGCTGGCATACAGTTCGCGGCGAAAGACCACGGGAACTTGGTTGCATAGCACATCGCGCAAGATGCCGCCGCTGATGCCGGTGATCATGCCAGCCATGACGACCACCAGTGGGTCATAACCCAGCTTGATGGCCACGTTGCTGCCAATCAGCGAAAAGGCAATCAGCCCCATCGCATCCAGCAGCAGGAACACATGTTTCATGCGCTGCATGTAACGCGCAATGACGGTGGTCAAGAGACCGGCAGATACCACCAGATAGACATAGACGGGATGCTGTGTCCAGCCAATCGGGTAGTTGCCCAGCACCATGTCGCGGATGGTGCCACCACCCAAGGCGGTCACAAAGGCAATCACCACCACACCAAAAATATCCATATTGCGCCGCCCCGCGGCAAGCGCACCGGACATGGCTTCGGCCGTGATGGCGATCAGATAGATGACGAGAATGATGTCCAGCTGCACGCTGAACAGGGCATGGAAAAAGTCGGAGAGGGCAGACACAACGCAAAAGTGTGGGCCCATGCATCCATCAAGGCACTGCCAAGCGCGCCATTGGGGCATGGGTGAGCCTCTCCCGCTGTCCTTTGTACCTGAGAGTTTTTGCGCCAAACATGTTCGTCATGCCTGCGCTTGCCCCTTCGGTGAACCGGCTGGCCTGGTGTGGCCCCGGTTGCTCTCCAGTCGGCGATAGTGTTCCGTGGTGCTGGGTGCCTGAGCGATTATGGGAGTTTGCGCCTTCGGCGGAGGCTCGCTTGTGTGCGGCCTCGCTCTCCCACGGAAAACAAAAGCTGCGATTATGGACTGGCGCGAAGACCCAATCGCGCAAGCGGGCATGCCCCCAACAAAAAAGCCCGGTACTTTGCAGTGACCGGGCTTTTGAATGGTGAGAGCGAACTCAGTGCTGGGCGGCGCGAGCACCGCCGTGTCGCAGCTTGCCTCCACCACTTGATTGCGGACGCGGGCTACGCAATACCTGTGTGCCTCAAATCAGCGGTGCTGGCTTTACGCCGAAGGTGGTACGTAGCCTGCAGCGGCATCGGCACCGCCGCCAAAGAAATGGTTTTCCATCTGGCGCGCCAGATATTGGCGGGCGCGGGCATCGGCCAAGTTCAGGCGGTTTTCGTTGACCAGCATGGTCTGGTGCTTGAGCCAGTCGGCCCAAGCTTGCTTGCTCACGCTTTCATAAATGCGTTTGCCCAACTCGCCAGGGTAGGGAGGAAAGTCCAAGCCTTCAGCTTCTTGGCCCAGTTTGATGCATTGGATGGTACGTGCCATGGGGGTTCCTCGTGTGACTTCAGATGTTTGGGTAATAAAGAACTGAAATCTTATTGGTTTAGGTTTTGAAGATGTGCTTTCAGAATGCGTTCCAACGGTGAACGGACCGTTGTCCCAACCAAAAACCGAAAGCAAAAATGAACAATCGCCGCAACTTTATCAAGATTCCTGTTGCCCTCAGCCTTTTGGCGGGCTTCACCTTCTCGGCGCTGCCTGCTTTGGCGGCCGATCCGGTCACTTTGCTCAATGTGTCGTATGACCCCACCCGTGAGTTGTACGTCGAATACAACAAGGCATTTGCCAAGCACTGGAAAGAAAAGACCGGCCAAGACGTGACGGTCAAACAATCGCACGGTGGCTCGGGCAAACAGGCGCGCTCCATCATTGACGGGATTGATGCCGACGTGGCCACGCTGGCACTGGCAGGCGATGTGGATGCCTTGGTCAAGAACGGCAACCATCTGGCCGCAGATTGGCAAAAAAAGCTGCCTTTGAACAGCGCGCCTTACACCTCCACCATTGTGTTTCTGGTTAAAAAGGGCAACCCCAAGGGCCTCAAAGACTGGAGCGATCTGATCAAGCCCGGTGTGCAGGTCATTACCCCCAACCCCAAGACCAGTGGTGGTGCGCGCTGGAACTATCTGGCCGCATGGGAGTACGCCAAGCGCAAAAACGGTGGTGATGAAGCCAAGGCCAAAGATTTTGTGAAGCAACTGTTTGCCAACGTGCCTGTGTTGGACACCGGCGCGCGCGGCTCCACCATCACATTTGTGCAGCGCGGCGTGGGCGATGTACTGCTGGCGTGGGAAAACGAAGCCTTCTTGGCCCTGCGCGAGTTTGGCCCGGAAAAGTTTGAGATCGTTGCCCCGTCACTGTCCATCTTGGCAGAGCCGACCGTGGCAGTGGTGGACAAGGTGGTCGATAAAAAGGGCACACGCAAGGTAGCGCAAGCGTACCTGGAGTACCTGTACTCCGACGAAGGCCAGCAAATTGCAGCCCGCAACTTTTACCGCCCTACCAATGAAAAGGTGAAGGCCGACTTTGCCAAGCAGTTCCCCAAGCTGGAGTTGTTCACCATTGACAAGGCTTTTGGTGGCTGGGCGGCTGCGGACAAAGCCCACTTTGCCGATGGCGGCAGCTTTGACCAGATCTATACCAAGAAGTGAGAGCGCCGCGTCAGCGGCTTGAGGGTGGCCCACTGGGCCACCCATTTTTGAAGGAATGCACCATGTCCCATACCCTTGTTCCTACCGCATCCCACGCCGTATTGCCGCACCAAGCGCTGTGTGCCCAAGCTGCCCGCGTGCTGCGCATTACGGCGCAAGAGTGGGGCATGGCGACCCAGCCAAGTCGTGCGCCTGCGGTCATCGCGGTGCGCAAGCCCAGTTTGGCTTCGAACTGCGCAGGCTTGCTGTGGTGGCAGGTGGCCGCATGACTGTGCACAGCTTGCCAGCACAAGGTGTGGTGCTGGGTATGCACCATGTGCAACTGTCTTTTTCCGCGCACCTGCAAGCGCAGGTCGAGCGTTTTTACGGCCAATTGCTGGGCTTGCCGCGCGCAACGCCTCGGGCATCTGCCCCTGGGCACGTCTTGCGTTACACGGTAGGCAGCCAGTGCATTGATCTGGTGCCGCGTGTTACCACCCACCGTTCGTGTGAGTGCCTAGGGCATCTGGCGTTTCGGGTGGCTGGCGTCGAGGCTTTGCAGCAGCGCTTGCTGGCCCATGGGGCCACCGCCTTGGCTGTGGTGCAAGTGGCAGAAGGCCTGCGCTTTTATGCCAAAGACCCTGCAGGCAACACGCTGGAATTGCTGGAACCCGCATCCGCAGCCATCACCCTGCCATGGGCAATGTGGCCGCAGGACGTGGCCACAGGGCAAGCCGAAGAGGTGATGGCTCTGGGTTAGTGACGTGCTTTGATGGCATTGCGATTAAGCATGAAATTGGCTGCTAGCGCATATGGGATAAGCGCAAGCAGCTCTTGTTTTTAGAAGTTATATGAATTTTCAGCAACTGCGTTCAGTGCGTGAAACGGTGCGCCGCAGCTTTAACCTGACCGATGTGGCGCAAATTCTGCACACCTCGCAGCCGGGGGTGAGCCGCCAGATCCGTGAGCTGGAAGAAGAGCTGGGCGTGGATATTTTTCTGCGTGCAGGCAAACGGTTGACAGGCTTGACTCCGCCTGGCGAAGTCTTGCTGCCCATCGTAGAGCGGTTGTTGCTGGATGCCGACAACCTGCGCCGTGTGGGTGCAGACTTCAGCGCCAGCGCGCAGGGCCGGTTGTCGATTGCCGCTACGCACAGCCAAGCACGCTACGCTTTGCCGCAGGTGGTGCATGAGTTCCGCCAACGCTACCCGCAGGTGCGGCTGCATTTACACCAAGGCTCCCCCAAGCAAGTGGCAGAAATGCTGGTGAGCGGGGAGGCCGACATTGGCGTGGCGACTGAGGCCTTATCTACCTACGAAGGTCTGGTCACGCTGCCGTGCTACCGCTGGACGCACAGCGTGGTGCTGCCGCACGGCCATCCGCTGCTGCAACTGCAGGCGCCCATCACGCTGCAGGATTTGGCAGCCTATCCCATCATCACCTACGAGCAAGGCTACACGGGGCGCGCGCACATTGATGAAGCGTTTGAACGCGAGGGGTTGGCACCCGATGTGGTCCTGACGGCCATGGATGCCGATGTGATCAAAACCTATGTGGAACTGGGCATGGGCGTGGGCATTGTGGCCTCGGTCGCCATCGATGCCGAGCGTGACCATCATCTGCAGGCGCTGGATGCCGGCCATCTGTTCCAGGTGAATGTCACCCGTCTGGGCCTGCGCCGTGGTGCCTGGCTGCGTGGTTATGCCTACGAATTCATTGAAAGTTTTGTGCCCACGCTCAAGCGCCAGACGGTCGAACAGGCCGTGCAAGGGGTGAAAGCGGTGTAGAGTGCCGCGGTGCTACGCGTTTACCCACCTCCTCATTTCTGGATTTTGCATATCGATGGCTCGGCCATGCCCAACCCTGGGCGCATGGCGATTGGCGCCGTGCTGACCGGGCCAGACGGCTCGCACGGCACCATCGGCCAAGCCCTGCCAGGTAGCGGCTGCAACAACGAAGCCGAACTGCGCGCCCTGCAGGCCGGGCTGCGCAGTGCGCGGGAGCAGGGTGCCAGCCATCTGCGCATTTACACCGACAGCCGCTGGCTGGTGGAGCAATTGACGCCACCTGCACCGGGTGTGCGCGTTCGCCCCACTGAACGTTTGAAGCCATGGCTGCAAGTGGTGCGCCCGCTGCTGCATGGTTTTGAAGATGTGCAGTGGCGCTGGATTCCACGCCACCTCAACACCGAGGCTGATGCACTGGCGCGCCAAGCCAGTTTGGCCGTTGCAGGTATTTAGCGCCGTGCGTATGCACCTTTGATGCGCCACGTTGCCTTGCACTACTTGGCGATGGCCTGCGTTGGTGCGCATGGCAGCGCACAGAAAACGGCGATGGGTGTGTGCGTGGGTAAATCGTAAAAAGAGAGCTATTAGTCCTTTCTGCATAAGCGCTAGCGGTCGATTGGACTGGTAATTCAACTGATCTGTCGCGCGCGCTGTGCATGCAGAACGAGGTTTTCGCAACGTCCAATCGCCTGCGCCCTTGCGGGCCTGAGACAATGGCGGCCATCATGAGTGCTCAGAACGACAAGATTTCCCCCGATTCCCCCTACGTTGACATGCCCACTGGAGACCCCAGCTTGCCCGACGGCTGGCTGGAAGTGGTGTCCATGGACATGGAGGCCAAGGGCATTGCCCGCAAGCCCGATGGCAAAGTGGTGTTCATCGACGGTGCTTTGCCTACCGAGCTGGTGACGGCCAATGTGCACCGCAAGAAAAACAACTGGGAAGCCGCCAGCCTGTTTGCCATCCACCGTGAGTCCTCACAGCGCGTGAAGCCCGGTTGTCCCCATGCCGGCTTGCACGAGGGCGCCTGTGGTGGCTGCAAGATGCAGCACATGCACATCAACGCCCAGGTGGCCGTCAAACAGCGCGTGCTGGAAGACAACCTGTGGCATCTGGGCAAAGTCAAGCCCGAAACCATGATGCGACCCATCGAAGGCCCCACCTGGGGCTACCGTTACCGTGCACGTCTGTCGGTGCGTTATGTGATCAAAAAGGGCAAGGTGCTGGTGGGCTTTCATGAGCGCAAAAGCCGCTACATCGCCGACATGGAAACCTGCAAGGTGCTGCCACCGCATGTGGACGCCATGCTGATGCCCATGCGTGCGCTGATTGCCAGCATGGAGGCGCGCGAAACCTTGCCGCAAATTGAAGTGGCCTGTGGTGACCACGTGACGGCCTTGCTGCTGCGCCACCTGCATGCCTTGAGTGAAGACGATCAGCAACGCTTGCGCGATTTTGCGCAGCAGCACAACGTGCAATGGTGGCTGCAGCCCAAGGGCCCTGAAACCGTGCACCAGATGGAGCCGGGCGGCACGCAGTTGTCTTACAGCCTGCCGGATTTTGGCATCACCATGCCATTCAAACCAACCGACTTCACGCAGGTGAATCCGCACATCAACCGCGTGCTGGTCACACGCTCTTTGCGCTTGCTGGATGCCCAAAAGCACGAACGCGTGATTGACTGGTTCTGCGGTTTGGGTAATTTCACCCTGCCTATTGCCACCATGGCGCGCGAGGTACTGGGCATTGAAGGCTCTGACGCGCTGGTGCAGCGCTCACACGAGAACTACGCCACCAACAACGCCAGCCGTGCAGACAGTGCCAAGCTGGCCCCCACCAGCTTTGTGGGCCGCAACCTGTTCAATATGACACCTGCACTGCTGATGGCCGATGGCACTGCAGACAAGTGGTTGGTCGACCCCCCACGCGAGGGTGCATTTGCCCTGTGCCAGGCACTGGCAGATATCCACCAGATTCGCACCGGCGCCAAACAAACCGGCGTGGCGACCGAAGCAACACCGGACTTGCTAGCACCGCTGCCTGAAGGACAGGAAAACTGGCAGTTTCCACAGCGCATCGTGTATGTGAGCTGCAGCCCGGCTACTTTGGCGCGCGATGCAGGTCTGCTGGTGAACCAAGCCGGTTACCGCTGCGTGCTGGCGGGGGTGGTGAACATGTTCCCGCATACTGCGCACGTCGAATCAATGGCTGTGTTTGAACGCATTGACTAACCACAGCGCCAGTGCTCCGCCTGCCTAGCGCTGAATAACCGGCGTTGTCGCAGGCTGAGAGGATTGGCCTGCTGTGTATTGCGCAAAACAAAAGCCTGCAACAGTCAAAAACTGTTGCAGGCTTTTGTTTCGGCTGTGCTGGCCTTGCGCCAGTCTCAGCTGCGAGGGCGGGCGTATTCTGTCTCAATCTCTTCATCGGCACGGGCTTTGGGCGCCTCAGGCTTTTGGGTAAAGACCGATGTTGTGCCTTCCAGCTTGTGCTCGCGCATGTATTCGTCCATGTCCTTCCAGCCCGCAAAGACCATGGCTTTAGGCGATTTGGGATTGAGCGTGTAGCAGTCTTCAATACCACGCATGGCATGGCGGCAGGCGCTGCCAATCGCTTTAGCTTCGTTCTCACGAATCACGGTGCGTGGGTCTGGACCCATGCCGGGAATTTTTTCTAAACAGCCTGTCAGCAGCAACGCCCCCAATGGAAGCAGCATGAAAGCAGGGCGAAAGGAGTGGTGATGTTTTGGCATGTTTTTGAATTATCGGCAAGTCTTCGCAAAAATGAAGGCCTTGTTTGCAGAGACATAAAAAAAAGGCCCCAATCGGGGCCTTTTTGGTGTTGGCAAGTGCAAGCTTAGTCGCGCTCGCCACCCATGATGCCCAGCAGGGCCAGCAGGCTTTGGAACACGTTGAAAACGTCCAGGTACAACGCCAAGGTTGCACTGATGTAGTTAGTCTCGCCGCCGTCCAGGATCTGCTTGATGTCATACAGCATGTAGGCCGAGAAGATACCAATGGCCAACATGGAGATGGCCATCATGCCGGCGCTAGAGCCCACGAACACGTTGATCACGGCACCCACCATCAGCACCAAGGCGCCTACGAAGAGCCACTTGCCCATGCCAGAGATGTCACGCTTGATCACGGTGGCCAGCGACGCCATCACAAAGAACACACCCGCTGTGCCGGCAAACGCCGTCATGATCAGCTGCGAGCCATTGCTAAAGCCCAGCACCATGGCGATCAGGCGCGAGAGCATCAGGCCCATGAAGAACGTGAAGGCCAGCAGCACAGGAACGCCAGCGGCAGAGTGCTTGGTTTTTTCAATGGCGAACATGAAACCAAAAGCACCGCCCATGAATACGAGCAGACCCATAAAGCCGGTCAGCCCTGCGGTAATGCCTGTGGTAACACCCACCCATGCGCCCAATACGGTGGGCAGCAAACTCAGCGCCAGCAGCCAGTAAGTGTTGCGCAGCACTCTGTGGCGCTGCTGCTGCGAGATGCCGTAGCCTGCAGAGTCCAAAGTGTTTATATGGTTCATTGAGTGTTTTCTCCTAAGTATGTATAGCGAAAAGGCTATGACTGTCATTCTATGAGACGAATGCCGTGCCACAAGTTCCCAAATCCTTGGGTTTTGCGGCAGTTTTCTGCATGGTTTTGGGTTGGAATGTTTTGCGCAGAAGGTTGGGGCCGGGGCGGCAAGACTCGGTATGCTCAGACGTTGGATACAAAACCTCTTGGAGCACTGGAATGAAGAACAAATTTGAGCTGGAACTGGCCGACGTCAAGAAGATTGCAGCCGCTGCAGAAGCTGAAGCGCTGAAGAACAACTGGGCAGTTACGATCTCCATCGTGGACGACGGCGGCCACCTGCTGTGGCTGCAGCGTTTGGATGGCGCGGCCGCCATCTCTTCGCACATCGCTCCTGCGAAGGCACGCTCCGCGGCCGTGGGCCGCAAGGACACCAAGGTGTTTGAAGAGATGATCAACAATGGCCGTACCGCGTTTTTGAGCGCTCCTTTTGTCGATGGCCTGCTCGAAGGCGGTGTGGCCATCATCAAAGATGGTCAGTGTTTGGGTGCCGTGGGCGTTTCGGGTGTGAAAGCCCCTGAAGACGCACAAGTGGCCCGCGCTGGCATTGCTGCTTTGGGCTTGTAACCCCCACACTGCTGCGCACTGCGCCTCTATCGCGCACATGAAAAAAGCGACCTTGAAGGTCGCTTTTTTGTAGTTCAAGTTCGTGAAAAAAAGGACTGGCTACGCAATGCCCGATGAAGGTTTGTTGGCTGGCCTAAACGATGCCGGGTCCTCACCCGCATCGCCCCACGATGAAACTGGTTGAACGGTTATTTGGTCAAAATCAACTTGCCCAGCTTGGTCGATTGCAAACGGTACGTGGCGCCGTTGTGCACGATGGAGACGCATTTCTTGCCGCGCAGCAGCAATTCGCTGTCCACGCTCACGTCTTGTGCCAAAACGGCATGGTGGGCCGCACTGTCTGCCAGTACGGACTGTTCAATAGGAACGCGGCGCGCGGTTGGGAGTGAGAGTGTGGCTTGCATGGTGCTTGGTTCGTTGATGTTTTGTTAATGATAACCATTCTTATTCAACAGTCAACGTAAATTGACCGATAACCTGTAATAAATTGTGCCTTCAAAAACAAGAGCGGTTGATGAAGATTAATTAATACTTCCGGCTTCAAAACTATCTGAAGTGACTGATGCTAAAGCGTTAAATGCTCACTTTTTTAACGAAGCAAACACAAAAAAGCCCTGCAGGCAGCTGGCCATGCAGGGCGTGATTCGGTGTTATGCCGCCTTATCTTTCGGGCTCAGTCACAAAACCAATTTTGCGAATACCGGTGTTCTGTGCTGCGGCCATGGCCTTGGCAATGCGCTCGTAGCGCACTTCTTTGTCGCCGTGGATGTGCAGATCCGGTTGTGGGTCTTTGGCGGCTTCTACCTGCAGGCGTTCGAGCAATTGCTCATCGCTGATGGCTTCCTTGTTCCAGTGGTACTGGCCCTTGGCATCAATCGACAGACTGATGTTCTGGGGTTTGACCACTTCTGGTTCATTGGAGGCGCGGGGCAGATCCACATTCACCGCGTGCTTCATCACAGGCACGGTAATGATGAAGACAATCAGCAAGACCAGCATGACGTCCACCAGGGGCGTCATGTTGATTTCATTCATGACTTCATCGCTGTCGTCTTGGGTGCCGAAGGCCATGGTTTAAGCCCCTTTCTTCAAAGGTAACACTTTGCTGTCTTGGTGGTTGGTGGTGTCCACGGTCATGCGGGCGCCCGTCACAAAGAATGCATGCATGTCGTGGGCAAAGCTGTTCAGTCCACCCAGTACACCCTTGTTACCGCGCACGATGGCGTTGTAGCCCAGCACTGCAGGAATGGCTACCGCCAAACCGAAGGCCGTCATGATCAGCGCTTCGCCAATGGGGCCAGCCACCTTGTCGATCGATGCCTGACCCGAAGTGCCAATCACGATCAGTGCGTGGTAAATACCCCAAACCGTACCAAACAGGCCGACGAATGGAGCGGTGGAACCCACCGATGCCAAGATGGCCAGGCCCGATTGCATGCGGGCTGTAAATTCATCAATACCGTTGCGCAAGCAGCGGGTGACCCAGTCGCTCACATCCAAGGTGTCGTGCAGATGCACGCTGGTTTTACGGTGGTGCGAGATGGCTTCGCGGCCTTCCAGCGCCAGGTAGCGGAAAGGATTGGCCGGGTCAGCGTCCAGTTTGTTCAGGCCTGAGCCGAAGTCTTCGCTGTGCCAAAAATCTTTGGCTTCCTTGGCGTACTTTTTGAACTTCATCAGACCCAGGGCCTTAACGATGATGACCACCCACGATGCGACAGACATGATCAGCAGCAAGATAGCGACGCCGCGTGTGACAAAGTCGCCTTGCGCCCAGACGTGGGCAATGCCGAATTGGGATTCCATGAAAACTCCTGAGATGACTGTTTATTCGAGTACGAAATTGACGGGCACGAGGTTCCACATAGCTTCTGGAACACCGTTGCGTTTACCGGGAACAAAGCGCCACTTTTGCACAGAGGCCAAGGCGGCTTTGTCGAGGCGGTCGAAACCGCTGGATTGTTTGAGTTCGATCTGTTGGGGCAAACCGTTCTCATCGACCAACACGCGCAGCATGACCTTGCCTTGCTCGCCCATGCGGCGGCTGATGGAAGGGTAGCTGGGGCGTGGGTTGTTCAAATAGGCTGCATTGCTGGATGGCAATTGCACTGCACCACCTGAGGGGGGGGCTGGCGGCGCAGGAGGGGCCGGGGGCGCTGGCGGTGCTGCATCCACTACGGGTGCTGGCGCACTGTCCAAAGTGCCGGTTGGGGCATTGGGCGCAGGCGTTGGATCCGCAATCGCTTTAGGCAGGGGCGCTTTTTGCACCGGCGTGGGCTTTGGCTTTGGGGGCTGAGGCTTGGGCGTTGGCTTGGGTGGTTCTGGCTGCGGAGGTGCTGGGGGAGCTGCCGCTGGCGGCTCTGGCGCTGGAGGGGCAATAAATTGCGCAATCACTTCCGCAGCAATGATCTGAGGTTCCGGCGGGCGATCCATGCCGTTTTGCAATGCCCAGATACCTGCTGCATGCAGTGCTAGCACCAACCCGGTAATCATGGTTTTTTTGCCAAGAGCACCGTGGGGGGCGAGTTGTTCAGAAGAAAGCATAAATATCAAAAAACCGGCTAAAGCAGCCGGTATGGCCAGCCAAGGTGGCCCTCTGTGCAGGGGAACCGCGAAATCGGATACGAAGGGTGGTGCTACAAAAGTCTATTTACGGAAAATCCACCAAGAACAGCCTAAAACTAAAATCAAGCTGCCTGCAATAGTTGAGAAGAATGCCATGCTTTGCTCTCCAAAATAGTGGTGGCAAGCTGAACTGTCTGGGTTGCGGTTTCGTTGTGAATAGCCGCCGTATTGCCTTTGGAGCAGCACTTGGCCACCACGTCGCGTGCGCATGATTCGCAACGCCCGCATTGGGTGGCAACACCAAGTTCAAATTGGATTTCGTCGAAACTCATCCCTGCATGTGCATGGTGGGCGATTTCGCGATCAGAGACTCGGTGACATACACAAACGATCATGGCTGCAAACAGTTGTGGCTGGCTATTGATGTGGTGGAAAGAATTATAAATGCGAATTCATCGCATTTGCAAATACTTTCTGTCCATCAGGGCAATCTCTGGTTCTTCACATTGGCAGACAGGCACAAAAAAACCGGCCTAAGCCGGTTTATGGGGAGCGGTGTCAATTAGCTGACGTGCTTGCCGATCAGGCCAGCCATTTCGAACATCGAAACTTGGGGCTTGCCGAAAACTTCTTTGAGCTTGGCGTCAGCATTGATCATGCGCTTGTTGGCGGCATCTTGCAGGTTGTTGGCTTTGATGTAGACCCACAGCTTGCTGATGATTTCAGTGCGCGGCAGTGGCTCTTTGCCCACCACAGCAGCCAGAGCGGCGCTGGGAGTCAGGGGCTTCATGAAGGCTGCGTTAGGAGTGCGCTTTTTTGCGGGAGCTGCTGTTGCAGCAGTTGCCTTCTTTGCAGTTGCCATTTTTGCTTTCCTTGTTGGGGTGAGTTTTGTGCCAGATTCTTTAGGCGGGTAGCCTCTCGGAACTGGTTGTGCCAGATGCTAATGGGAAAAATTCGGCTTTCCAAGCGGGCGAACCATTTTTTGCAGAGATTTGTTGCATCACAGCACTTAAATTCCCAAAAAACTGTGTCTATTCTTTGCAATTGGGTGCTCCTGTGAAGCCATGCGCGGTATGTCAGGACTAGGGTAGTGATTTTTACAAGCTATAAAACAAGGAGATGACTATGTCCATTGAGGTTCAAACTTGCGATTTGTGTGATGCGCACCAAAACGAGATGGGTGATGCGTTACGGGTGCTGCCGCCTGTGTTTAAGCACTTTGGCGGTAGGCCGCGATTTGCGGGTCAAGTAGTGACGGTGAAATGCTTTGAAGACAACAGTCTGGTCAAACAAACGGTCGAAATGGCGGGTCAGGGCCGCGTATTGGTCGTGGATGATGGTGCCTCTCTGCGCAAAGCTTTGTTAGGCGGCAATCTTGCTGCAACTGCCGCGCGCAACGGCTGGGCGGGGGTGCTTATATATGGCAGCGTGCGCGACGTGGCAGAGTTGCGTGCAGCTGATGTGGGCATTTGTGCCCTCGGATTGATCCCAATGCCAACGCAAAAGCGCGGTGAAGGGCAAAAGAACTGTGCTGTAGACATCGCTGGCATCCGTATCCAGCCAGATGATTGGCTATATGCCGATGAAGATGGCGTGGTGGTGGCTTGCACGGCACTTCACCAGTGAGGCGCTTCTACTAACTGGCAAGTTTATTGCAGTTTTCACAAGCTAAATATGCTTTTTTACAATGTGAAAATTAATTTGATGCATTGCAGCAAAACCATTGCATCTTGAGAGAATTGATTCCACATTGAGATAAATTTTTCTAAGTGATTGATTTTAGATGATGAAAATATTTATCTTATATAAGACATAAGAGGTTGATCTACTCTTCTATAAGACTTAAATTTGTCTCCAAGCCGAACAGTGAACGGTACGAAGTTTCAACCCTTGCTTTACTTTGATTGGAGAACGACATGCCTGAATCCTTGAATCAGCAACTGAGCCGTGAACAGCAAATTGCCGCCTTGGAAAAAGACTGGGCACAAAACCCCCGTTGGAAGGGTGTGAAACGCGGTTACACCGCCGCTGATGTGGTACGTCTGCGCGGTAGCTTGCAGCCGGAGCACACCTTGGCCAAGCGTGGTGCTGAAAAGCTGTGGGAGAAAATCAATGGTGGAGCCAAGAAGGGTTACGTGAATGCGTTTGGCGCCATCTCTGCTGGTCAGGCCATGCAACAGGCCAAGGCGGGCTTAGAGGCTGTGTACCTGTCGGGTTGGCAAGTGGCGGCGGATGGCAATACTTCCGAAACCATGTATCCAGACCAGTCTCTGTATGCCTATGACTCGGTGCCAACTATGGTGCGTCGCATCAACAATACGTTCAAGCGCGCGGATGAGATTCAGTGGAGCCGTGGCGTCAATCCTGATGATGCGGAGTTCATTGATTATTTCTTGCCCATTGTTGCCGATGCGGAAGCCGGTTTTGGAGGGGTGCTCAACGCGTTTGAGTTGATGAAGAATATGATTGCAGCTGGCGCATCGGGCGTTCACTTTGAGGACCAGTTGGCTGCGGTCAAGAAGTGCGGTCACATGGGTGGCAAAGTACTGGTGCCGACCCACGAAGCTTGCGAAAAACTGATTTCGGCGCGCTTTGCGGCTGATGTAATGGGTGTATCGACAATTGTTTTGGCGCGCACCGATGCAGAAGCGGCCAATTTGATCACTTCGGATCATGACGCCAATGACAAGCCTTTCCTGACGGGCGAGCGTACCCAAGAAGGTTTTTATCGTGTCAAAAACGGCTTGGAACAATCCATCAGCCGTGGTGTGGCATACGCACCTTATGCCGATTTGGTGTGGTGCGAAACCGGTGTCCCCGATATAGGCTTTGCCCGTGAGTTTGCACAAGCGGTACATGCTGCATGCCCTGGAAAACTGCTGAGCTACAACTGCTCGCCATCGTTCAACTGGAAAAAGAATTTGAACGACAGTCAGATCGCAACTTTCCAAGAAGAGTTGTCGGCGCTGGGCTACAAGTTCCAGTTCATCACGCTGGCTGGTATTCACATCAACTGGTACAACAGCTTCCAGTTCGCCCACGCGTACGCTCGTGGTGAGGGCATGAAGCACTACGTGAACATGGTGCAAGAGCCTGAGTTTGCTGCTCGCGAAAAGGGCTACACCTTTGTGTCACACCAACAAGAAGTGGGTGCAGGCTACTTTGATGACGTAACCACTGTCATCCAAGGTGGCTCATCTTCTGTGAAAGCATTGACCGGTTCGACCGAAGAAGAGCAGTTTCACTGAGATGAGTGCTTTCGAGGGCGAGGTTGGGCGCTTTCGGATGCGGTAGAAGCATGATTTGGCATATGCCCGCAGCTTTGGCTGCGGGTTTTTTTATGGCTACAACGCTAAAATAGAAGAACAGCTGACTAACAAGGGCGAGAAAGGCATTCTGGTTATGACACCGCGAACGAAAAACACTGAAATAATTTGCAGCCTATAAGGCTGTGTGTTCGCGCCTGCCTGAAGTTGGTTAAATCTATAGAAAGCGCGGACAAGATCCGCGCTTTGCTTTTTTGCAGCGAGCGCGCACTTAATACAGATAAAGATAGCTAAGGATTTCCATGTTAAAGATCACACTACCTGATGGTTCGCAGCGCGAATTCGAAGGCCCTGTCACAGTTATGCAAGTGGCTGCTTCGATCGGCCCCGGATTGGCCAAGAACACCGTGGCAGGTAAGGTCAATGGTCGTTTGGTAGATGCTTGCGAATTGATTGAGCAGGATGCAAAGCTGCAAATCATTACCCCCAAAGACCAAGACGGCGTAGAGATCATCCGCCACTCCACCGCTCATTTGGTTGGGCACGCGGTCAAGCAGTTATACCCAACTGCCAAGATGGTGATTGGCCCTGTCATTGAAGAGGGTTTCTACTACGACATTTCTTATGAGCGTCCGTTTACGCCTGATGACATGGCGGCGATTGAAGCGCGCATGAAGGAATTGATCGCTCAAGACTACGACGTCGTCAAGAAAATGACGCCACGCGATGAAGTCATCAAGGTTTTCCAAGAGCGTGGTGAAGACTACAAGCTGCGCTTGGTGGAAGACATGCCCAACGAAAAGGCGATGGGCTTGTATTATCACCAAGAGTATGTGGATATGTGCCGTGGCCCCCACGTGCCCAACACCCGTTTCTTGAAGGTTTTTAAGCTTACCAAACTGGCTGGTGCTTACTGGCGTGGAGATGCTAAGAATGAGCAGTTGCAGCGTGTCTATGGCACCGCGTGGGCCGACAAGAAAGACTTGCAGGCCTATATCACTCGGATTGAAGAGGCGGAAAAACGCGATCACCGTCGCTTAGGCCGTGAGCTGGATCTGTATCACATTGATGAGTGCTCGCCTGGCACCGTGTTCTGGCATCCCAAAGGCTGGCGCGTGTGGCAAGAGGTGGAGCAGTACATGCGCCGCGTCTACCGTGACAACGGGTACGAAGAAGTCAAAGGGCCGCAGATCCTGGATAAGACGTTGTGGGAGAAGACAGGACACTGGGACAAGTACCGTGACAACATGTTCGTGACAGAGTCCGAAAAGCGCGATTACGCGCTGAAGCCCATGAACTGCCCAGGTCACATTTTGATCTTCAAGCAGGGCATCAAAAGCTACCGTGATTTACCGTTGCGGTATGGCGAGTTTGGTCAGTGTCACCGTAATGAGCCCACTGGCGGCTTGCACGGCATCATGCGTGTACGTGGGTTTACGCAGGATGATGGGCATGTCTTTTGTACAGAAGACCAAATTCAAAAAGAAGTCTTGGATTTCACGAAGCTCCTGCAGAAGGTTTATGCGGACTTTGGCTTTGTCGACATCATCTACAAAGTAGCAACGCGCCCAGAAGCACGCATTGGCTCTGACGAAAGTTGGGATAAAGCGGAAAAAGCATTGTTTGATACTCTGAAGGCTTCTGGCTGTGAATACCAGATTGCGGTGGGTGATGGCGCTTTCTACGGTCCGAAGATTGAATACACGCTGAAAGATGCCTTGGGCCGCCAATGGCAGTGCGGCACCATTCAGGTGGACTTCTCTATGCCAGAGCGTTTGGATGCTGAATATGTGGGTGAAGATGGCAATCGCCATCGCCCTGTCATGTTGCATCGGGCGATCGTGGGTTCCATGGAGCGTTTCATCGGGATTTTGGTCGAGCAGTTCGCTGGTGCTTTGCCTGTTTGGCTGGCTCCAGAGCAGGTGGCCGTGCTCAATATCACCGACGCTCAAGCAGATTACGTGCGAGAAGTTGTGGCAAAGGTGCAAAAAGCACTGCCTCATCAAAGCCTTAAGGTGGTGTCTGACCTGCGCAATGAAAAGATCACGTATAAAATACGCGAGCATGCATTGCAGAAGCTGCCTTATATTCTTGTCGCTGGCGATAAGGAAAAAGCGGCTGGCACTGTCGCTGTGCGTGCCCGAGGTAATAAAGACTTGGGCGTAATGTCCGTTGATGCATTCATTGAATTGCTGACCAGTGACATTGACAACAAAGTCTGATGCAGAAGGTGCGGTTTGCTGCGCCTTTCTCATCAATGCAAGCAGCTACGCTTTTCGTAGCGATTTGAATTTAGGGTGAAAGCCATAGCTACAGAATTTCGTGATCGTCGCCACCGCGAGGAACGTAAACACCGTCTGAACCGTGAAATCATGGCGCCTGAAGTGCGTCTGTCGGGTCCAGAAAATGAACCCATTGGCATTGTTTCTATTCAAGAAGCGCTGCGCATGGCCGGTGATTTGGATGTTGACTTGGTGGAAATTGCCGCAACGGCAAATCCTCCTGTTTGCCGCTTGATGGACTACGGTAAGTTCAAGTATCAAGAGCAAAAGAAGGCAGCAGAAGCTAAAGCTAAGCAAACCGTTATTGATATCAAGGAAGTCAAATTCCGTCCTGGTACCGATGATGGCGACTACGGCATCAAGTTGCGCAATATTCGCCGTTTCTTGGCGGATGGCGACAAGGTGAAGGTGACTTTGCGTTTCCGTGGCCGTGAAATTACGCACCAGCAACTGGGCTTGGATTTGCTCAATCGCCTGCGCGATGAATTGGCTGACATCATCCAAGTGGAGCAGTTTCCCAAGTTGGAAGGCCGCCAGATGGTGATGATGATTGCCCCTGCGCGCAAAAAACCTGCTCCAGCCAGTGCGAAACCTGCGGTTGAAAACACAGCAGGTAGCAACGCGGCCTAAGCTGAGGTAGAATTTTGGGAAACCTGCCCGCAAGGGCAGGTTTCTGTTTTGCAGCTTGAAGAAGTTGCTAAAACGCTGGCGCAAGCCAGCAAACAAGAAGTGTCTCGGGGCCAACAAGATTTCGCAAAGTTGCGGGAACGCCTCACGAGCACAACAAATAGGAGCATTCACATGCCCAAAATGAAGACCAAGAGCGGTGCGAAGAAGCGTTTTCGCGTTCGTCCCGGTGGTACCGTCAAGCGCGGTCAAGCCTTCAAGCGTCACATCTTGACCAAGAAGACCACGAAGAACAAGCGCCAGTTGCGTGGCACTGTCTCCGTGCATGAAGGCGATATGGGCTCCATCGCAAAGATGTTGCCTGGCGCTGGTCTGTAATTCACTGACGAACTAGGAGAAAACACATGCCTCGCGTCAAACGTGGTGTAACGGCCCGTGCCCGTCACAAAAAAGTTCTGACCCTTGCTAAGGGTTTCCGCGGTCGTCGCGGTAATGTCTTCCGCGTCGCCAAACAGGCGGTGATGAAGGCAGGCCAATACGCCTACCGTGACCGCCGTACCAAAAAGCGCGTCTTCCGCCAGTTGTGGATTGCCCGTATCAACGCCGCTGCTCGTGAATTGGGTCTGACATACAGCCAGTTCGCCAACGGCCTGAAGAAGGCAGCCATCGAAATCGACCGCAAGATGCTGGCCGATATCGCTGTGCACGACAAGGCTGCTTTCAGCAGCATCGTTGATCAAGTGAAGGCCAAGCTGGCTGCTGCTTGAGGTAACGATCGGTAGTTGCTAGTGATGTAGTAGCTACTGGCGCACAATCAGCAAGGGCTAGGGCTTGAAAAGGCACTAGCCCTTGTTTATTTTTAATCGTCGATAAAGAGTCGATATGAACGAGTTGGATTCTCTGGTCGAAAGCGCGCAGCAACTGTTTGCGCAGGCCCACACCCCCGCGGATCTGGAAAATGCCAAGGCGCAGTTTCTGGGCAAGTCGGGCAAGATGACCGAGCTCATGAAGGGCATGGCGCAGCTTTCTATCGAAGAGAAAAAGTCGCGTGGTGCTGCCATTAACGTGGCCAAGCAGGCGATTGAAACAGCCTTGACGGCGCGCCGCAACGCCTTGGCTGATGCCGAGTTGCAAGCGCATTTGAAGGCCGAAGTACTGGATGTGACCTTGCCGGGCCGTCGCCGTGGAGCAGGCGGTCTGCACCCTGTGTCGATCACGATGGAGCGCATTGAGGGCATTTTTGGCTCCATGGGTTTTGATGTGGCCGAAGGCCCCGAGATTGAATCTGACTGGTTTAACTTCACGGCGTTGAACACGCCGGAAGACCATCCGGCGCGCTCCATGCACGACACCTTCTACGTAGAAGGCGGCACCGAGCACGCCCCCAACTTGCTGCGCACGCACACCAGCCCGATGCAGGTGCGCCATGCAGTGCAGCACGTGAAAAAATACCGCAATGCGATCGATGCAGGCCAAGGCATGCCTGAGATTCGCGTCATTGCCCCCGGCCGCACTTACCGTGTGGATTCGGATGCGACACATTCGCCCATGTTCCATCAGTGCGAAGGCCTGTGGATTGGTGAGAACGTGAGCTTCAAGGACTTGAAAGTGGTCTTCACCGATTTCTGCAAGACGTTCTTTGAGTCGGATGATCTGGTTCTGCGTTTCCGTCCCAGCTTCTTCCCGTTCACCGAGCCGTCAGCCGAGATTGACATCCAGTTCCAAAGTGGCCCCTTGGCGGGCAAGTGGCTGGAAGTGGCAGGCTCGGGCCAAGTGCACCCGAACGTGGTGCGCAATATGGGCCTCGATCCAGAAACCTACATTGGCTTTGCCTTTGGCATGGGCCCAGACCGCCTGACGATGCTGCGTTATGGTGTGAACGATTTGCGTCTGTTCTTTGACGGCGACATTCGTTTCTTGTCGCAATTTCAGTAATCTATAAAGAGAGCGGATTGCGCTCGTGCAGTAAGGTTTTCAAATAGTTTTAATGTTGAAAACAAGCACAGACAAGCGCAAACAGCTCTACTTTTTGCCAATACGCAGTCCAGCCAGCGACAGCCTCGACAACAACCAGAGGGCGCTGGCATGAAAGCCAAAGAGTCTGACTATGCAATTTCCTGAATCTTGGTTGCGCGAATATTGCAACCCGAATCTGACTACCCAGCAACTGGCTGATACCTTGACCATGGCGGGTCTGGAGGTCGAAGAGCTGGACCCCGTGGCTGCCGCTTTCACCGGTATTGTGGTGGGTGAAATCAAAGAAGCCGTGCAACACCCCGACGCTGACCGCCTGCGCGTGTGCCAGGTGGATGTGGGCGGCCCCGAGTTGCTGAACATTGTCTGCGGCGCACCGAATGCGCGCGTGGGCATCAAGATCCCTTGCGCTACGGTGGGCGCTGAGTTGCCACCGGGCCCCGATGGTAAGCCTTTCAAGATCAAGATTGGCAAACTGCGCGGCGTGCCCAGCTACGGCATGCTGTGCTCGGCCAAAGAGCTGGGCATTGCCGATGACAACGGCGGTTTGCTGGAGTTGCCCGCCGATGCACCGCTGGGCTTGAACATTCGCACCTACCTGAATTTGGACGACACGCTGTTCACGCTGAAGTTGACGCCCAACTTGGCGCATTGCCTGAGCGTGTATGGCATTGCCCGTGAGGTGTCTGCGCTGACTGGCGCTCCACTGAAGGCGATGGACTATCCGCAAGCTGCCGTGGCCTCGCAAGAAAAACTGCCCGTCAAAATTGAAGCGACCGACCTGTGCGGGCGCTTTTCGGGCCGCATCGTGCGTCACGTGAACACGCAAGTGAAGACGCCCCAGTGGATGGTCGACCGTCTGGCACGTTGCGGCCAGCGTCCGGTATCGCCGCTGGTGGATATTTCCAACTATGTGATGTTTGAGCTGGGCCGCCCCAGCCACATCTTTGATCTGGAAAAAATTCAAGGTGGCCTGAACGTGCGCTGGGGCAAAGAGGGTGAAACCCTCAAGCTGCTCAACGGCAATACGATCAAGATCGACGACTTTTTGAAGGTGGGCGTGATTGCCGACGACAAGGAAGTGGAATCCTTGGCCGGCATCATGGGTGGCGATGCGACGGCGGTGTCGGATGACACGCAGCACATCTACATCGAAGCCGCGTTCTGGTTCCCTAAAGCCGTGGCCGGTCGTTCGCGCCACTTCAACTTCTCGACCGATGCGGGCCACCGTTTCGAGCGCGGTGTGGACCCTGAATTTACGGTGGAGCACATTGAGCGCATCACCCAACTGGTGCTGGAAATTTGCGGTACACCCGAGACGCAGGTGTGCGCCATGGACGACCATCAGCCCAATATGCCAACGCCCAAGCCTGTGCAGTTGCGCGTGGCGCGTGCGGCCAAGGTGATTGGCATGCCCGTGACGCAGCAGCAGTGCCTGGATGCGTTGAACGGTCTGGGTTTGCCTGCCACCGTGGCCAGCGAAGGCGTGATCAGCGTGACGGCGCCGACTTTCCGCTTTGACATCAATCTGGAAGAAGATTTGATCGAAGAAGTGGCGCGCATGATTGGTTACGACAACCTGCCCACCACCAAGCCACTGGCACCGATTGCACCCAAGCTGCGTGCTGAAAACAAGCGCAGCCCTTACGCCGTGCGCCATGCGCTGGCGGCACTGGGTTATCAGGAAACCATCAACTTCAGCTTTGTGGAAGAAAAGTGGGAAGCCGAGCTAGCGGGCAATACCAACCCCATCAAACTGCTGAACCCGATTGCCAGCCAACTGAGCGTGATGCGCTCCAGCCTGATAGGTTCGCTGGTGCAGGTGCTGAAGTTCAACGTGGACCGCAAGGCCCCGCGTGTGCGCGTGTTTGAGCTGGGCCGTGTGTTCTTCAAGGACGACACGGTGGTGGAGTCTGACACCACTGTTAAGGGCTTTTACCAGCCCATGCGCGTCGCAGGTTTGGCTTACGGTGCTGCATCGCAGCAGCAATGGGGCGTGACCGATACCAAGGTGGATTTCTACGACATCAAGGGCGATGTGGAAGCGCTGCTGGCACCTCTCAAGCCTGTGTTTGAAGCCGCAGAACATCCCGCCATGCACCCCGGTCGTTGCGCCCGCGTGGTGGTCAACGGCAAAGCGATTGGTTTTGTGGGTGAGTTGCACCCTAAATGGCGCCAAGGCTGGGATTTGGCCCACGCGCCCGTGCTGTTTGAGCTGGAACTGGATGCCGTGCTGACACGCGAAGTGCCGATGTTCAAGCCTGTGGCCAAGCACCAGGCAGTGGAGCGGGACATTGCCGTGGTCGTTAAGGAGTCGGTCAGCCATGCAGACGTCATGGCCGCGATTGCTTCTGGCGTGCCAGGCGGTATCCTGCGCAATGCTGTGCTGTTTGACGTATTCCGCCCCAAGAAGCTTAAGGCCGGTGAAGAAGCTGCCCCAGGTAGTTTGGCGCCCGACGAAAAGAGCTTGGCCGTGCGTTTGACGCTGGGCAGCGAAGAGGCATCGTTGACCGATGTGGAAATCGATGCTGCCATGCAAGGCGCCATTGCCGCGTTGCAAACCCAAGTGGAGGCCCGCTTGCGCGGGTAAGGTGAGTCATGGAAGCGAACAAAGTGTTGTTGGGCAGTGAGCTGGATGCGGCAGGTGCCTTGACCAAGGCACAACTGGCCGATCTGTTGTTTGACCAACTGAGTGTGAGTAAGCGCGAAGCCAAAGAAATGGTGGATGCCTACTTTGATCTGATTGCCAACAGCTTGGTGGAGGGTGAAGAGGTTAAGCTTTCGGGTTTTGGCAATTTTCAGATTCGTACCAAAGCGCCGCGCCCTGGGCGCAACCCCCGCACGGGGGAATTGATCCCGATTGATGCGCGCCGGGTGGTGACATTTCACGCCAGCACCAAGCTCAAGGAGCAAATCCAGGCTTGAGGCTGCGGCCTCCGTTTTGTATGTTTGGAGTTCGGATGAAATCTGTGTTTTGTGGCGTCTGATTGACGTTGGGTGCTACAAAGAATAGATTACAATGCATACTTCGGCGTGTAGCGCAGCCTGGTAGCGCACTTGCATGGGGTGCAAGGGGTCGCGAGTTCGAATCCCGCCACGCCGACCAAAACTATCTCCAGCAAGCCAGATAAAAGTCTGGCTTGTTGCACTTTCAAGATGTCCTTAGCGTTATGAAAGTGGGTGTAAAACCAAGATATACTCTAAGGCTTCGGCGTGTAGCGCAGCCTGGTAGCGCACTTGCATGGGGTGCAAGGGGTCGCGAGTTCGAATCCCGCCACGCCGACCAATAAAGTAAAGCCTTCTGATTGCAAAGTCAGAAGGCTTTTTCTATGCGCCATTGCTTGTGGTTGCTAAGTGTCTACTCCTCACATTGTTCTGTGCAAGAGGTGACTCGCTTGGTAAAAACCAGAATGTCAAGCGCTAGAGTGACGTCTCTGTACTTACCGCAAAATGGCTCGACTTTCTGCGCAAAATACCTGCTTTAAGTCAAATCGAAAAGCTTATCTCGATAGCATTTCCCGCTTCAAGAAATCGTTCTTGTAAATAGGCTGTGTGCAGTGTCCTTCGGATGGGATTCATGGCAATTGCAGCTCGGGAAAATCTAGGTATGCGTGAAAATTTACCAGTTTCTGATCAAGAGTTTGATTACCCAGCCGATGAGCTGCTGATGTCCACCACAGACAGCAAAGGGCATATTACCCATTGCAATGCAGCGTTTGAGCGTGTAAGCGGCTACAGCATGCAGGAATTGATGGGGCAGCCGCACAACATGGTGCGCCACCCAGATATGCCTTCAGAAGCCTTTCGGGATATGTGGGCCACCATTGGGCATGGGCGCAGTTGGAAGGGTTTGGTCAAGAACCGTCGCAAAGACGGCAGCTTTTACTGGGTAGCCGCACATGTGACGCCCATCATGCAAAGCGGTAAGCCTGTGGGATATATGTCGGTGCGTGCCAAGCCGACGCGTGAGCAAGTGAAGTCTGCCCAAACGCTGTATGCCCAGTTGCATGCGCAGCGCGGGCAAGCCAATCCCGATATCGCTTTGCATGCAGGCCACGTGCGTGCGACGGGGTTGCGTAACCAGTGGGGAAAGTGGCAGCGCCTGTCGTTTACGCAGCGCATGGCGCTGATGTTGCTGCCGGTGTTTGCTATGGCGGTCGCTTTTCCGTGGATGGGGTGGGTGCAAACTTGGCAACTTGCGGTGCAAGCGACTGTGCTGGCACTCTTGATGGGTTTTGCACTCAGGCGTTTGCATGTGCGTGTGACGGAACCTTTTGCCCAGGTCAATGAACTAGCCAGCGCATTGGCTGGCTGTCAGCTCAATAGCCGATTGCCCGGTTTGCTGGAGGGCCGCCATCCGATGGCTTTGCTGATGGAGCGCCTGCACCAAGTGCATATCAATTTGCGCGCTGTGGTGGGGGATGCACGCCACGAAATCAACAGTTTTACGCATTTGTCGCGCAGTATTTCGGCGGGCTCTAGCAACTTGGCACAGCGTACCGATGTACAGGCGGGCAAGTTGCAGGAAACTGCGGGCACGATGCAGTCACTGGCGCAGACCGTGGTGCGGTCGCAGCAAACCACGCAAGAAGTCATGCAAGAGAGCGCGAAAAGCGCGCAATTGGCCAAGCAGGGCGGCGCAGCCATGGAGCATGTAGGCGTGTTGGTGCAAAGCATTCGCCAGTCGTCACAGCAAATGGGGCAAATCATTGCGACGATTGAAACCATCGCCTTTCAAACCAATATTCTGGCGCTGAATGCTGCAGTCGAAGCTGCACGTGCCGGTGAGCAGGGTCGTGGTTTTGCTGTGGTGGCCGGAGAGGTGCGCGCATTGGCGCAAAGCAGTGCGCAAGCAGCGGGCGAAATTCGTCGTTTGATCTCGGGTTCTAATGCGCAAATCAACCAAGGCGTGGAAAGCATGCAGGACGCAGGCCACACCATTGCGGATGTGGTTCAAGCGGTTGCTCACGTCAGCAGTTTGATGCGTGCGATGGGTGATGCCACCAGCCAGCAAGCGGCAGGAATTGGGCAGGTGAATGCAGCCTTGAATGACCTCGACAATGTCACACAGGAAAATGCACGGGAAGCGGAGGAGTCGGCTGGTGCTGCGCAAGGGATGAGTACCAATGCCGCAGTATTGGGCCGTACCTTGGAAGTTTTTCGCATGTGATTCGTGGGATGGTCAACCGCAAGGTCAACAAAAAAGCCCAAAGCAATTGCCTTGGGCTTTTTTGTTGGGTGCACGCGCGATCAGGCGGCTGCTTGATCTTGAATTAGAAAGTTCAGACGGTCCTTGCCAGCAATCCACAGTGGTGGCTTGCCGCGGCCAGTCCATGTCGCGCCTGTGATGGGGTCACGGTACTTGGGGGCGACTGTCTTGGTGCCAGTAGTTGCAGCACGGACCGTTTTCTTGGCGAAAACGTCTTCTTCTGTCAGTTCGTATTCAGCAACAATCGCGCGCACTTGAGCGATTGCAGAAGACAGTGCATCTTTGCGAGCAGCTTCAATTTGCTTTTCGAGTTCGGCACGCTGAGCCAGCAGTTCTTTATAAGTAGTCATTGATTTCAAGTATGGATTCAAAAAGAAAGCAATCCAAAGAAGATTGCAATTCAATGTTTTTATATTCTATAGGACTGCACAGAATCTCCGGGATTCCTGCGATTAATCACTGCAATATTTATCTAATGACCTTCTTGTTTTTTAAAATTTGGCATAGCTAGGAATGACTGGCAGGCTTTGTATGTCAGCTTCTCGAAAGAGCCCGATGAATAATGGCCAGCACATAAAACGAGAAGGAGACATCAGCCATGCAAGGATTTAATGATTTTTATCAACGCTCCATTGACCCACAAACCCGAGATGCATTTTGGCAAGAGCAAGCAGGCTTGATTGACTGGCACCAAAAGCCACAGCAAATTTGTGATTACAGCCAACCCCCTTTTGCGCGTTGGTTTGTGGATGGGCAATTGAATCTGTGCCACAACGCCGTGGACCGTCATATGGCAGGGCGAGGTGAGCAAAGCGCTTTGATTGCCATTTCGACAGAAACCCATACAGAAAAAAGTTACAGCTACCGGGAATTGCACGCTGAAGTGCAGCGCATGGCTGCGGTATTGCAATCGTTCGGGGTGCAAAAGGGCGATCGGGTGCAAATTTATATGCCCATGATTGCGGAGGCAGCCTTTGCGATGCTGGCCTGCATGCGCTTAGGCGCGATTCACAGTGTCGTGTTTGGGGGATTTGCTTCTTTGTCTTTGGCATCGCGTATTGAGGATGCCCAGCCCAAAGTGATTGTGACTGCGGATGCGGGTTCGCGCGCGGGTCGTGTCGTGGCTTATAAGCCCTTGCTAGATGAAGCACTGAAGCTGAGCAGTCATCAACCGCAGGCCGTCCTGATGGTGAACCGAGGGCTGGCAGCCATGGACTTGCGCGCAGGCCGTGACCATTTATGGGCAGATTTACGTTCCAAGTTCATGGATGCCCAAGTCCCATGCACATGGGTGAACGCCACCGATCCCAGTTATATCCTTTATACCAGTGGTACGACCGGTAAACCCAAAGGGGTGCAACGCGACACAGGAGGCTATACGGTGGCGTTGGCCGCCAGCATGCCGTATATTTTTAATGCACAAGCCGGGCAAACTTTCTTTTGTACCAGCGATATTGGCTGGGTGGTGGGGCACAGTTACATTGTTTATGCCCCGTTGATTGCGGGCATGTCCACCATTCTTTACGAGGGATTGCCTGTTAGGCCAGATGCCGGTGTGTGGTGGAGTTTGGTGGAGAAATACCGCGTCACGCACATGTTTTCAGCACCCACGGCCATCCGTGTATTGAAAAAGCATGATCCTGAATATCTGCGCAAATACGACCTTTCCAGCTTGCAAGCTTTATGGCTTGCAGGGGAGCCGCTGGATGAGCCGACCGCACAGTGGATCAGCGATGCATTGCAAGTGCCCATCATTGACAACTACTGGCAGACTGAGACTGGCTGGCCCATCATGACTTTGTGCAATGGGGTGGAGCAGCAAGCGAGCAAGTTGGGCAGCCCGGGCAAGGCGGTGTACGGCTATGACGTCAAACTCATTGACGACAAGGGTGGGGAAGAGCTGGTGGCACCCAATCAAAAAGGTGTTTTGGCCATTGAAGGGCCTTTGCCGCCTGGCTGCATGCAAACCGTGTGGGGTGATGATGCACGCTTTGTGAAAACCTATTGGCAAAGTATTGCGGGCAAGCTGATTTACAGCACCTTCGACTGGGGGGTACGCGATGCTGATGGGTACTACTTTATTTTGGGTCGCACGGATGACGTGATCAATGTGGCGGGACACCGCCTTGGCACGCGCGAAATCGAAGAAAGTATTGCTGCACACCCAGAGGTTGCCGAGGTGGCAGTGGTGGGCGTGGCGGATGCTTTGAAAGGCCAAGCTGCCATGGCGTTTGCCGTGGTACGCGACGCCGCAAAAGTGGTGGATGCGCCCCAGCGTGCTTTGCTGGAAGCCGAAGTGATGAAGCTGGTGGACAGTCAACTTGGTGCCGTCGCCCGGCCCTCGCGTGTGCTGTTTGTGACCGCATTGCCCAAAACCCGTAGTGGCAAACTGCTGCGCCGGGCATTGCAAGCGGTCGCAGAAAATCGCGATCCAGGCGATTTGACGACTATGGAAGATCCTGCGGCGCTGTCTCAGGTTAAAGAACTATTGCATCCATGATGCTGGCTCAGGGCCAAAGCTCAAAGCCGGCTTGTAGATGGTGGCTGTCGATAGGTCTTGTCAGTTGAGTCAATACTCATGAAAAAGGCGGTCTATACACAGACCGCTTTTTTATTTCATAGCATCCTGCCTTTATTGGGCACCGCTAATGTCCATATTTTCTAGTTTAACAAAGCGGGAGCCTTTAGCAAACTTATAGCCAAACCAGATGGCCAAGAACAGCGGAATGCCAATGTACGTGGCGACGACACCGGTCCAGTCAATGGTGTCTGCCAAGAATGCCTCATAGTTTTGGCCCAAGGTAATGGTCAGGCACAACACAAACGCAAAGATGGGGCCAAACGGGAAAGCTGCGGCACGGTAGGGCAGATTACTCAAGTCAAAGCCTTGCACCATGCACGCTTTGCGGAAACGGTAATGGCTGATGGCAATGCCCAGCCACGCAATGAAACCGCACATGCCTGACAGATTCAGCAGCCAGATATAGACTGCTTCTGGACTGAAGATGTTGGTAAAGAAGCAAAGGGCGGCAATGACGGTGGTTGCAATCAAAGCCATGATGGGTACCCCACGTGCATTCACGCGCGCAAAAATTTGAGGGGCCATGTTTTGCTTGGCCAAGGCGTACAGCATGCGCGTGGATGCGTACATGCCTGAATTACCAGCCGAAAGAACCGAGGTGAGTACCACTGCATTCATGACCGCGGCAGCGCCCAACAGGCCTGCACGCTCAAACACCAAGGTGAAGGGGCTGACGCTGATATCACCCAAATCATTGCGCAGCAGCTTGGGGTCGGTGTACGGCACCAACAGGCCAATGATCAAGATTGCAAAAACATAAAACAGCAAAATGCGCCAAAACACCTTGCGCACTGCGCGGGGGACGTTCTTGGCGGGGTTTTCGGATTCACCCGCGGCAATACCAATCAATTCTGTGCCTTGGAACGAGAAGCCTACGATCATGGCCACACCAATCAGGGCCGCAAAGCCACCTGCAAATGGTGCATCACCTGCGGTGAAGTTGGCAATATTGCCCCAGATGCCTTCGGGAGCGCCACCGCTCAAGATGCCAAATACCATCAGCAGCCCGATGCCAATAAACACCAAGACGGTCAGCACCTTGATAGCAGCGAACCAGAATTCTGATTCGCCAAAGCCTTTGGCAGACAAGGCGTTCAGGCCAAACATCAAGGCCAGAAAAATAGCGCTCCACAGCAACCCGTTGACATCGGGGAACCAGTAGGCCATCACGAGTTGCGCAGCCACCAAATCCACCGCAATGGTGACGGCCCAGTTGTACCAATAATTCCAGCCCAGCGCGAAACCGAAACCTTCATCGACATACCTAGCACCGTAGGTGGCAAACGAGCCAGATACGGGCAGGTGGGCTGCCATTTCACCCAAGCTTGTCATCAAGAAATACACCATCAACCCAATGACGCAGTAGGCGAGCAATGCCCCCCCAGGGCCTGCTTGGGAGATAGTGGCCCCAGAAGCCACGAACAGGCCCGTACCAATGGAGCCGCCAATAGCGATCATGGACATGTGCCGGGCCTTGAGGCTGCGGTGCAGAGAGGGCGCTTGCGAGTCAGCGGACATAGAAAAGAAAGTCAAAACCAGTAGAAAAGCCCCGTAGCACCAAGTGCATACAGGGCCAAGCCAACAAAAAGGCCGCCACCAGTGCGACCAAGTTGTTTTGTATGTCCGCGATTTTGGGCGATGCCCCATCTCTTGGGTGGCGATGGCTTTAATGCCCCTACAGCCAGTTAAGAGCAACTAATTAGCGCGGTCCAGAGCGCTCAGCTGTGAACAATGGAGTGATTGCGACTTCATTTGCTGACAGAACGGTGCCGATTGGCAGAGCCTCAATGCTTGGCTATGCTCTATCGCATGGTGTGTGCCCACAGTCGTGCCTTAAAACGTTGCCTTTTCATCCTCTGCGGAGGGTGTATGTGTTTGGCTTTGGCTGGCTGTGCTTCAGCACCGGGCCCACACGGCAAAGTGGCTGGCGACAATTTTTCGATGGGTGAAATACTGCAGTCCGACAGCAACCGCATTGCTACCTTGGCGATGCGTGAAAACATCGACAGTCTGATGCGGCTGATGGACAAGCTGTATCAGCGTAACCCCGCCGAGTGGCGCAAAACGGCAGGTACACGCGAAGCTGCCATCGCACGGGTACGCAGTGCGCTGCTGGAGCGGCAAACGTGGCCTGCGCTGGAAGGTCAGCGTGATGTGCAGGCCTTGAGCAAAGCACTCAGTTTGGACTTCTCAGGGGATCGTGTGGGTGCGTTCATTTATGCCATGGGAGACATGCTGCTGACCTCGCATGGCGGCAAAACCAGTTTCACACTGGTCGACAGCCTAGATCCACAGAATGTTTACAACGCCGCGCGCAATGTGGAAATTGCCAACTGGGTGCTCAACCACCGAAAGACAGCCCAAGGCCAGCCACTGCTGCTCTCCAACCAAATTTCTGAGCAAGAACGCAACCTCAGTTTTGAACGTGAAATGGGCAAGCTAATTGGGCGCTTGGATTTGATTGCCAGCTTTGGCACAGAGCGTGTGAGGCGCTCGGCAATTGGTTTTGGGCAGAATTTGGTGGCCGGGCCATTTCTGCAATTTTTACCGGTTCGCTAAACGGACAAATTTGATTGCTCGGTGGGTGCAACACCTAGCAGGGCATGCAATCGGGTGCTGGTCGTGGTGTATTGCAGCAGCACAGGCTTGTCGGTGAGGTATTCCGCAATCGAAAAACCTGCCAAGGTTGCCTCATGAAAACCGCACAGCAAAAGCTTGCGCTTGCCTGGGTAGATGTTGATGTCACCCACGGCATAAATGCCAGGCGCTTCGGTCACAAACGTCGAGGTATCGACGGGCAATTGTTTTTTGACCAGTTCCAACCCCCATTCCGCCACCGGACCCAGTTTGGGTGAAATGCCTTGATAAACCAGCCATTGCTGGGTAGGCAGTACTTCGCTGCTTCCATCCGGCAGGCTAATTTCTACACTGTGCAGGTGCTTGTCTGTGGCGATCAGCGACTGTGGTTGCGCAGCCACCACGCGGATACGACCGGCTGTTTGTTGGGCTTGCAATTGCGCCAGCAGCGCAGGCGGTGCGGTAAAAACATCGCGGCGATGCATGAGCGTGACGCTGGCGGGCGTGTACGACAGTGCATCAATGGCAGCTTGCACGGCCAGTTCATCGCCACCGTGCACCAAGACATGCTGGTCTTGTACAGCCAAGTGGTCCAAGCTGGAAGGGTGGTAGTGCACACCACTGCCAACCAAGGTTTCAATACCGTCAATCTTCAATGTCTTGGGCACAAAGGAACCCACACCCGCAGCAATCACGACCGCCTTGGCCAAGAGCGCGGTGCCAGCGCTTGTGCCCAGCAGCCAGCGGCCATCATCTTGCTGCTCCAGAGTCTGCACTTGCTGGCCCAAGTGCAGCTTCGGTGCAAAAGGTGCCATTTGCTCGCGCAAACGATCCACCAGCTCTTGCCCGGTGCAGGCTTTGATGCCGGGAATGTCGTAAATGGGTTTGTGCGGGTACAGCTCGCTGCACTGCCCACCCAGATGCGGCAATGCATCCACCACATGGCAATGCAGGCCTTGTAGACCCAGTTGAAACACCTGAAACATGCCCACGGCCCCGGCACCAATAACGACAGCGTCTGTTTCAATCGGCAGAGGGCATGGGGCGGCTGTGTCAGTGTTCATAAGGCGTGTTTACAAAGCAAACAGCCCCATGGTTGGGGCTGAAGAGATTCAATGGGTGCGCAATATTGCGCAGAGGCTGAAAAAATCAGCGCTCCAGCAGATCCAGCTTACCGGGCTTGCCATTCCACTCGTCGGCGTCAGGCAGTGCAGCCTTGCGCTTGGTGATGCTTTTCCAGCCCTTGGCCAGCGACAGTTCTGCATTCAGCTTGATGAAGGCCAACTGATCGGCTGGCGTATCTTCTTCGGCAAAGATCGCGTTGGCAGGGCACTCAGGAATGCACACCGCGCAGTCGATGCATTCATCGGGGTCAATCACGAGGAAGTTTGGGCCTTCGCGGAAGCAGTCCACGGGGCAAACATCCACGCAGTCGGTAAATTTGCACTTGATGCAGTTTTCGGTGACGACGTGTGTCATGAGGGATTCTTCTTATGCAATGGGTCAGTATTAACCCACGATTTTAGGTTTTTTCCTGAAGCTTGCCAGCGTTAGGCATGGATTCAGCATTGCAAACCTGTGTTTTCAGGGGTGAGATCAAAGTTTGGTGTGCTATTTGCAGCATTTACACAGCCCGAACAAGCAAAGATTGGCTTGGGAGATCTGTTGATTGTGGTGCCCCTGTCGTCAGAGGCATCACACACATGCAACAGCTATTCAGGCTGTGCAATGCTTTTTATCGCACCAAAACCGCTGCGGCAGTTGCGTTGCTGGCGGTGTCGACCAAGATCATAGACCCCAAGGCGCGACTGCGTGCAAAGCTGGCTGCGGGAATGGCTTCTTGCAACGCAAAATCGACCACGCCAATCGCATTGGGTTCGAGTTGTGTGGCGTCTTCTTCGACCAAGGTGTTGATGTTCAAGCGGTGCACGACGCGCTGTGCTTTGGCCTTCACCCAGCGGTGACCGTGCAGCGCCCAGTACACGCGGCCTGGCACCAGTGGCTCGTTGTCCATCCACGCGACGGTGGCGGTCAGTGTGCGCTGGCTGGGCCAAGCGGAGGTGGTGCTGGGGGCGTCGAAATCATCGTCAGGCGCTGCAGTGGGTGTTGTGGGTGCGGCCACAATCCAGTCGCCGCGCGAGACATCGACTTCGCGGTCCAGCGTAATGCCGGCAGACAAGCCCGCATGCACGCCCTTGGGTGCACGGGCGTGGTCAATGACTTGGGCCACGGTGGCCAGTTGCCCGCTGGGCAGGATTTGCACGGCTGTGCCAACCTGAGCCGTACCTGCGGCGACGCGGCCCCAGAACACACGGCGGCCTTGCGTGGTGACGGCGCTGTCGTGGAATTTTTCCACCCACTGCACGGGCAAAGCCAAGGGCAAATCGGTGTCCGCAGGGGTGTTGGGCAATTGCTCCAGCAGTTGCAAAAGGCTGGGGCCTTCATAGCCAGCCCAGCCTGTGTGCTGGTTGACCACGTTGAAGCCTTTGAGGGCTGACACGGGGATGGTGGCTGCCACGCGAATGTCTGCAGCCTGTGCAAAGCGCGCCAAGGCACCACGGATATTGGCAAAGGCTTGGGCTGGGTCGGCCACGGCGTCCAGCTTGTTCACGGCAAACACCAGCGAATGCACGCGCAGCAGGTGGGCCAGCAAACTGTGGCGGCGTGTTTGTGGCAGCAGGGCCAAATCGGGGTTTTGCCAGTCCAGCTTGGTGGCATCCACCAGCACGACGGCAGCATCGGCGCTAGAGACGGCGGTGACCATGTTGCGCGTGTACTGTTCATGGCCTGGTGCATCACCAATGATGAATTTGCGCGTGTCGGTGTTGAAGTAGCGGTAGGCCACATCAATCGTGATGCCTTGCTCGCGTTCGGCCGACAGGCCATCGGTCAGCAAGGCCAGATCGGTTTCGCCCGACTTGGTGACGCCTGCCAATTGGTCTTGCAGCACGGCGCGTGTGTCCACCAGTAGGCGGCCAATCAGCGTCGATTTGCCGTCATCCACACTGCCGCAGGTGATGAAGCGCAATGCCGAAGCATGGTCAGAATATGGGTCAAATTGGCTGTTAGCGCTTGCTGTGTCTGCGCTAGGAGCTACGGAATTAATAGTTTCAGTCATCAAAAGCTTTCAGTGATTGAGCGAAGGCGTGGCCTCAGCTCAGCACGGCCCACCTCAGAACCACCGCGCAAGGGCCGCCCCGACGCGCTGGTGGTGTCCCCCTTCCAGCAGCTGGAGCTGCCAGGGAAGGGGGAAGGCGCGATAGCGCCTCAGGGGGATGAATTAAAAATACCCGTCCTTCTTGCGCTTTTCCATCGAGGCTTCGCTGGTCTTGTCATCCATGCGCGTGGCACCACGTTCACTCACGTCGGCGGCCAAGGTTTCGATCACGATGTCGGCCGCGCTGGCTGCGGTGCTTTCTACCGGGCAGGTGCAGGTGATGTCGCCCACGGTGCGAAAGCGCACATCGCGCAGCTCCACGGTTTCACCGTCGCGCGGTGGGGTCAGCTCCGTGACCGGCACCAGCAGGCCCTTGCGTTCCACCACTTCGCGCTGATGGGTGTAGTAGATCGAGGGCAGTGCGATGTTCTCGCGTTCGATGTACTGCCACACGTCCAGCTCGGTCCAGTTGCTGATCGGGAACACGCGAAAGTGCTCACCGGCGGCGATGCGGGTGTTGAACAGTGTCCACAGCTCGGGGCGCTGGGCCTTGGGCTGCCATTGGCCGAAGCTGTCGCGGTGCGAGAAGATGCGCTCCTTGGCGCGGGCCTTTTCTTCATCGCGGCGGGCACCGCCAATCAACGCGTCAAAGCGGAACTCTTCAATGGCCTCCAGCAGCGTGACCGACTGGTGCACATTGCGGCTTTCGCCGGGGTGGGCCAGGCGCACTGTGCCACGTGCCATCGAATCTTCGACGCTGCGCACAATGAGTTCAGCACCCATTTCCTTGGCGCGAAAATCGCGGAAATCTGTCACTTCCGGGAAGTTATGGCCGGTGTCAATCATCAGCAACGGATAGGGCAGGCGGCCCGGGCCAAAGGCTTTTTCGGCGCAGCGCAACATGACCAGCGAATCTTTACCGCCCGAAAACAGCAGCGTGGGGCGCTCAAAGGTGGCGGCCACTTCGCGCAGGATGAAGATGGTTTCTTCTTCCAGCGCATCCAGGTGGCGGTTGCTGAGCTGGCTCAGCACGGGAGATTCCACACGGGCATTCATTGTTTATCCAATCAAATCGGGCTGTAGCGCTTATGGTTGTTGCGCAGGCAGCTATCTTTCTTTAAGCCTGAAAACTTGAAACTGGCTGGTCGCCCCGCAGCGAGGCTGTTGTCCCTTGGTGGGGGGCGGCGCTGCTGGCGACTCAGATTGTTCAATGCGCCAGATGCAATCCACACTCACGGTTGTCTTCGCCCTTGGTGGGGTCGACATAGTCGAAGTTGTTAGGCAGACCGTGCTTTTCGCAATACTCGTACAGGTCTTTGGACGACCAGTGCAGCAGGGGCGCCACTTTGATCAGGCCGTCTGGATTGATGCTCACGGGGTCCATCTGCGCGCGCACGGCAGTGTCGGTGGCGCGCAGGGCGGTGAACCAGACTTTGGGTGCGGTTTCGCGCAGCGCGCGTGCAAATGGCTCCAGCTTGACCTCGGCGGTGAAGGCTGCGTGGCGTGGGTCGTCCAGCGCCGGGGTGGCACCATCGACGGCTTCACGGTGGGCACGGCTGCGCAGTGGCAGGTAAATTTTGAGGTTCAGCCCCAGCTGCTTGGTGACGGCATCTGCAAACTGGTAGGTGGCCTCGGTGTTGTAGCCGTTGTCCATCCAGACCACGGGCACATCCGGGTTCACACGCGTAACCAAGTGCAGGATGACGGCCTCAAAGGGGCGAAAGTTGGTGGTCACAATGCTGGATTGACCCAGGCTCAGTGCCCATTGCACCAGAGCTTCGGCGTTGTGGCCCAGCTCGGCATTCACGTGGGTGAGGTCGATCTGGCTCATACGGGCTCCGCAAAGTGGGGCTTGGGATTGACGGCATCGGCCTGGTAGAACCCGGCAAAGCGTTCAAATTGGCGCTGTGCATCGGTTTGGTCGACACCTTCGCGCAGCACGGCCGAGCTAAAACCGGTGCGGTGCATTTGCACCAGCTGGTCAATCAGCACATCACCCGTGGCACGGATGTCACCCGCAAACTTCAGGCGTCGGCGCAGCAAATAGGCCTGACTGAAAGCGCGACCGTCGGTGAACGAGGGAAAGTGCAGGTCAATGTGCGTGATGCCATCCAGGTTGACGTCAAGCGCGTTCACGTCGTTGGCCAGCACCAGCACGCTGGGGTCACCTTCAGCGGGCGCTTGGTATTCGTTGTGGGCCAAGATTTTCATAGGGCAGTCCTTGTTGTTCTTGTGGCTTAAGCGACTTCGGCTTCTTCAGCGGCGGGGTGGCGTGCGCCCTTGCCTGCTTCTTTGAACGGATCCAGGCCAATGCGGCGCACGGCATCAATAAAGCGCTCGCCCGGTTCACGCAGATCGCGGTAGGTCGCAAGCACAGCTTCCAGCACGTCGGGCACTTCAGCCGCGGAGAACGAGGGGCCAATCGCTTTGCCGGCTTGGTTGTCGCCGGACAGCGTGGAGCCGTCCGAGCCACCCAGCGTGACCTGGTACCACTCTTTGCCGTCTTTATCGACACCCAAGATGCCGATGTGGCCGCTGTGGTGGTGCCCGCAAGAGTTGATGCAACCGCTGATGTGCAGGTCAATGTCACCAATGTCGTCCAGCTCATCCAGATCTTGGTAGCGCTGGGTAATGGCTTCGGCAATTGGCAGGCTGCGGGCGTTGGCCAGCGCGCAAAAGTCGCCGCCCGGGCAGGCAATCATGTCGGTCAGCAGTGCCACGTTGGTGCTGGCCACGCCCAATGCCTTGGCCTTTTGCCACAGGTCAAACAGCTGGCTGACATGCACCCAAGGCAGCATCACATTCTGATCGTGGGTGATGCGTGCTTCACCGGCAGAGTAGGTATCCATCAACTGGGCGAGGGCATCCAGCTGGTCGCCAGTGGCATCGCCGGGTGCTTGGCCCGTACGCTTGAAGGACAGCGTGACGGCGCGCAGCTGGGGGTTACGGTGCTGGTGCACATTGCGGCTGAGCCAACGCGCAAACGCGGGGTGGCGTGCAGCGTTTTCCACCAAGGCTTGTTCTGCGTCGGCGGGGCTGACGTCTGCAATCCGGGGCAGCACGGGGTCAACAAAGCACGCCGCCACACGGTCAAATTCGGCCTGCGGAATGGTGTGCGGGCCGCCATCCACTTCCACAATCTGGCGGAACTCTTCTTCCACCGCATCGATATAGGCTTGGCCTTCGGCCTTGACCAAAATCTTGATGCGTGCCTTGTACTTGTTGTCGCGGCGGCCCAGCTCGTTGTACACGCGCACGATGGCTTCGATGTAATTCATGATCTGGTTCCATGGCAGGAACTCCCGGATCACGGTGCCGATAACCGGGGTGCGGCCCATGCCGCCGCCCACAAAAACCTTGAAGCCAATCTCGCCAGCTTCGTTCTTGAGCACATGCAGGCCCACGTCGTGCCAGCCTGTGGCAGCACGGTCTTCTTGAGCGCCTGAAATAGCGATCTTGAACTTGCGTGGCAGGAAGGCAAATTCAGGGTGTAGCGTGGTCCACTGGCGCAAAATCTCAGCGTAAGGGCGTGGGTCGACGATTTCATCAATGGCCACGCCCGCCAGCGCGTCAGTGGTGGTGTTGCGAATGCAGTTGCCGCTGGTTTGAATGCCGTGCAGATTGGCGCTGGCCAGCAGTTCCATCACATCGGCGGATTTGGACAGTGGAATCCAGTTGAACTGCACGTTGGTGCGTGTGGTGAAGTGGGCGCAATGCGTGGGCAAGAAAGTCGTGCCCAGCTTGCCCTGGCCTTCCATAGCGGTTTTGAAGACTTCGGCCTCAGGCTCGTCGTACTCGCGGGCAATGCGGGCCAGCACGCGGATCTGTTGGCTGGAGACTTCACCGTACGGAATGGCCACGCGCAACATGGGTGCATAGCGCTGCACATACCAGCCGTTTTGCAGGCGCAATGGGCGGAAGTCATCTTCCGGAAGTTTTCCCGCCTGCCACCGCTCCAGCTGGTCGCGGAACTGTGCAGCGCGTTGGGTCAGGAATGCTGTGTCGAATTCTGTGTATTGGTACATGGCGCGGTCATCATCGTGGGAGGCGCACCACCCGACGGATGGTCACCCCTTTGTACGGCTGCCGACTTTAAGCAAGCTCCTTATAAAAACAAACGATTGTTTTGTTGTTGTCTTATATTGTTTTTTTAATATTGAGGTGATCGCTCGTTCTTTGGTGTTGTTACATCGCTGGACGGTTCATCAAACAATTGATTGAGTGTGGCTATATCTAAGTCAGCTTTGATATGGGATTTCTAGAAGTCTTCTTGATCAAATCCCTACAAATTTAGATAACAATTCCCAGCATGCAATGTCACCAATGTCACCAAGCCCTGCTGGAAAATTCAAAATTTTGCAAACATTGCGGAGCATCTCAGCAGCCAACGTCTGAAGCAATGCCGTCCGCAAGTGCACCTGCGGAAACTTGTGGTGAATGTGGAGCAGCGTGCAAACCCGGGGCAAAGTTTTGCTTGCAGTGCGGAGCGCAGCGTTTACCTGCGGTCGCCTCTGTCGTTGATGCGGCTACTTCCATCCCATCCCCGGAACCAATCGTTGAAGCGTGGAGTGCGCCCACACCGCCCCCCATTGCTGACGCTGCGCCGAGCACTGTCGAGCAGCCAGCATCCGGTTCCAGTTTGAATCCTAAAATTCTTGTCGGTGCTGCAGTAGTGGCTGTGGTGGTGGCATCCAGCGCCTGGATGTTTTTCAAACCCAGCAGCACACAAGCCGTGATGGCACCAGAGCGCTTGCACACGCCCAGTGGTGCAGTTGCCGAAGAGGACCTCGCCAAGGCTGCGAGCATTGTGGGGCCGCAATCAGACACGTCGCAGCCATTGCCTGCAGACAGTGCCGCAGCGGATATGGCCGTATTGCCACAGGCGCTGCCTGAAGTTGATCGCGCGCCAGCGGTTGTCACTGATACATCGGTGGCGACAACAGCGCCTGTCCCTGCCGCTGCGCCAGCGCCTAAGCCAGCCACAGTCAGGCCAGCAGCACCAAAGCCGACCAATACGCTGGATGGTCTGCTCGACTGATGGGTGATGTTTCGTGGGGTGGTTGACCAGCCGCTGACCAGTTCAGAGTCAGTGAAGTCTTGGTGCACTCCAAATCTATTGAAATATTGAGGATGAAAATGCGACGAATTAAATCATTGCTGCTTGTGGGTGCGATCTTGGCGTTGACTGGCTGTGCCACGATGGATGAAGCCAGTAACTCTTTGAACTGCATGCTGGCGCGGGCCACAGGGAAAGCTTGCGGTGGCCAAGATGGCACGGTTGCCAGCGGCGCACAATCCAATCGCTTTGAGCAGTTGCAAACCGTGTTTGAGCAAGAAATTCAAGGCGCCCGCAGTGCGCAAGAGCGTGCAGTGCAAGCCATGCAAGGTTTAAGCCCCAAGTTGCGCGCCACGGCGGGCAATGTGCAGTTGCTGAATGTTGAAATTACAGACAGCAGCACCCAGCAAAAACGCAGCATGCGTACATTGGATAGCATCACGATCGACATGCCCCTGGGTGGCAAAGGCCGTGATGCTTATACGCGCGCAATGGATGAAATCAAAGGCTTGGCAAATACGCTGGCTGACAATCGCGGTAGCGCCAGCATCGTGGTGCAACAAGCCGCAGCCGATGTGAAAGCACGCCGCGTAAACACGGCATCGGGTGAAACCAAGAGCCCAGGCGGCCAACCGATCAAGGTGGAGAAGCAAGTAGGGACCACTCTGCCTGCAGGCGTAGAACGCTACACCGTGAAAGCTGGCTCTATCCGCGGCAATTTGTAATTCAACGGGCTGCAACGAAGTAGCACACGGCCTGCGAATCAAGCAAGGCCGTTGCATAGCGTATTCGCTTTCTGGTGTTGGGCTTGTTGCTATGCAAATAGCGCAATTGCCCCATGAATATGTACATCGCAGCTGCGTAGACCGGTGAGGGCGGTCTGCACAACTGCGTGGCTAACTTTTAAATTTCCTATCAAGAAAAAGAGGCGGTATGACTTCTAGGTTTGAGAACATTCAGTTTTCTGCGTTGGCACGTGCTGGAGAGGGACTGACGCAGTGGCGCCCCTTGGTCATGGGTTTTATCACCATGGTTGTGTGTGGTTTGCTGGTCGTGGCAAGCCAGTGGCTGGCGAGCAGTGTCGGTGGCTTTGCGGGAGCTATATTTTTTGGCTTGGCGATGCTGCTGGTGGCCGTTGTCTTTTTCTCAGGCATCTCCGCAGTGGGCGTGATGTTGATGGACAAAGCTCAAAACGTGGCTGTGCGTGGTTTCAGTGATGCGGCGTTCGCTGGGTTGCTGTGTGTGCCCAAATTTCTTGGTTTGATGTTGCTGTCTTTCTTTGCAGCGCTGCTGTTTTATCTGGTGGCAGCCATCATTTATTTCATCTGCAAAATTCCGGTGCTGGGCGCCGTGCTGGCTTTTGTGGTGCACCCTGTGTTGATCGTGGTGGCTTCGGTGCTGATCGTTGCATGGATGTGCGTGATCATGCCCCTTTTCGCTCCCGCTGTATGGAGTGGTTTGGGGTTTAAAGCCGCGCTGGCCAGTGTGGTTGGTATTGCCCGCAGCCGTTTGGTTGAGGTGGTGCTGATGCAAGTGGTGCTGTATTTCATCATGATGGTCATCACCGGTCTGCTGCTGATGGGCTTGCTGCCTGCGGCGATAAGCCTGACGGGCATGGGTGCCAGCGTGATGGGCGTGAACCTTGCCTATCTGGGAATCATGGGCTTGGGTGCATTGTCTAGCATGGGGCAAATGGGTTCGGTGGCTGGTCTTGTGATGGGCTTGGGTGTTTTGCTGGGTGTGATCGCCGCTTTGCTGTGGCAGGTTGCTGTCATGGGGCAAAATTTGCTGTATTTGCAAGCCAATGCCAGCATCGACAGCACGCAAGCGGAAGCCGCTTTGAATGGTGTATGGAATGATGTGCGCAAGCGCGCAGAAGATGCCAAGGATCGCGCCATGGCCGCTGCCGAACGCGCCAAGCAAATGGCCGCTGAAAAAGCGCAAGAAGTTGCGGCTGCGAATGAAGCACGCAAGGTGGCGGCTGCGGAGCAGGCCCAGCAGCAAGCCGCATTGGCAGCGGAGCGCGACGCTGCACGCTTGAAAGCCGAGGCAGAGCAGCAAGCACACATGGCCGCTACGGCGCAAATGGATGCTGAGCAGCAGGCACGAGATGCTGCGATTGCTGCACAGCAGGAGGCGGCTGCCCGTGCTGCAGAGGAATTGCAGGAGCAAGCGAATGCGCAGCGTGCCGCAGAGCAAGTGGAGAGCCAGCAGGCAGCGCAATCACCCGCTTGCACGCAGTGCCAGGAGCCTGTGAGTCCAAGCGATGTTTTCTGCGGCAATTGCGGTAAAAAACTGCACTAAATTGACTGTTGCACATTCCAAATCCCCAAGGCCATGCCTTGGGGATTTTTTATTTTCAGGTTTTTGATCGAGCGTTCAGACTCCACTGGGGTTATCCAACGCGACCTCAAAGCATTACTTGAATGCGCACTCGCTATAGCTTCCAAATGCGATGGATTGGACCAATAAAAATGCCCTTGAGCGAGGCTGCTCAAAGGCATTTTGGATGCACTCATTTTTAGAGCGCGGTGCTTGCGGTCACAGGGTAAATGGCCAATCTGCCGTTCCATGCATTGCGTTCCCGCAGCCATTCAAGATCAGCCCTTTCATTCGTGCCCAACAGCCGAGTGATTAAAAATTCCAGTCTTCGTCTTCGGTAGCGACCGCTTTGCCAATTACGTAGGAAGAGCCCGAGCCTGAGAAGAAGTCGTGGTTTTCATTGGCACTGGGGCTGAGCGCAGCCATGATGGCTGGGTTTACTTGGCACAAGTCATCAGGGAACATGGGTTCAAAGCCCAAGTTGCTCAAGGCTTTGTTGGCGTTGTAGTGCATGAAACGTTTGACGTCTTCGGTCAAACCCACAGGGTCGTACAACTCCGCTGCGTAGTGGCATTCCAGCTCGTAGAGGTCATACAGCATGCCAAAAGCGGCGGCCTTGATATCCTCCTTCTCTTCGGGCGAAAGCTTGGCAAAAGCCAGTTGAAACTTATAGCCAATGTAGTAGCCATGTACGGCTTCATCGCGAATGATGAGGCGAATCAAATCGGCGGTATTGGTCAACTTGCCGCGGCTGGACCAGTACAGCGGCAGATAAAAGCCGGAGTAGAACAAGAAGCTCTCCAAGCATACCGACGCAATCTTTTTCTTGAGCGGTGTTTCCATGGCTTTGTACTCATTCAAGATGAGTTCGGCCTTTTTCTGCAGCCACGGATTTTCTTCAGACCAGCGGAAAGCCTCGTCAATCTCTGCAGTGGAGCACAGCGTAGAGAAAATGGACGAGTAGCTGCGTGCGTGCACGGCTTCCATGAACGTGAAGTTGGACAGTACCGACTCTTCATGGGGTGTTACAGCATCGTGCATCAGCGAGGGGGCGCCCACTTGGTTTTGCACGGTATCCAGCAGTGTCAGCCCTGTGAAAACACGGATGGTCAGCTGCTGCTCATTGAGGCGCAGCGTGGCCCATGAAGGAATATCGTTGGACAACGGCACCTTTTCAGGTAGCCAGAAGTTGGCGGTCACGCGGTTCCAGATTTCGAGATCTTTCTCGTCTTCGATGCGATTCCAGTTGATGGCTTGGGTCAGCAATGTCATGGCTATTTCTTTGTTTTTTTCAATTACAAGGAGCAAGACACGCAGGCCTTGACCTCGGTGCCTTCCAAAGCCAGCTGACGCAGGCGGATGTAATAAATGGTCTTCACGCCCTTCTTCCACGCATAGATTTGTGCGCGGTTGATGTCGCGCGTGGTGGCTGTGTCAGGGAAGAACAGCGTCAGCGACAGGCCCTGGTCCACGTGTTCCGTGGCTGCGGCATACACATCAATGATGGCGTTGGGGCCAATCTCGTAGGCGTCACGGTAGTACGCCATGTTCTCGTTGTTCAAGAACGGGGCAGGGTAGTACACGCGACCGATCTTGCCTTCCTTGCGAATTTCAATGCGCGAGGCGATGGGGTGGATCGACGACGTAGAGTTGTTGATGTAGCTGATAGAGCCGGTAGGGGGGATCGCCTGCAGATTGCGGTTGTACAAACCGTGTTGCATGACGTCTTGCTTGAGCTGCTCCCACTCGGCGCGCGTAGGCAACTGCATGCCGTTCTTGGCAAACAGTGCGCGCACGGTCTCTGAGGTGGGCATCCACTCGCGGTTGACGTACTTGTCAAAGTACTCGCCGGTGGCGTATTTCGATTGGGCAAAGCCGACGAAGTGCTGCTTTTTCTCTTGGGCAATCGAGCACGATGCACGCAAGCAGTGGTAGGCCACCGCAGCAAAGTACACGCTGGTGAATTCCACAGCCGCTGGGCTATCGTAGTGGATTTGCTCGCGAGCCAGATAGCCGTGCAGGTTCATCTGACCCAAACCAATGGCGTGGCTGTCGTCGTTGCCTTGGCGCACTGAGGGTACGGAGTTCACCGCACTCATTTCGGAAACGGCAGTCAGTGCGCGGATCGCGGTTTCTACCGATTCACCCAGCTTGCCGCTGTCCATGACGGTGGCAATATTGAGCGAACCCAAGTTGCACGAAATGTCATTGCCAATGACCTTGTAGCCCAAATCTTCATCCAGCACCGAAGGGGTGTTGACCTGCAAGATTTCTGAGCACAGGTTGGACATGTTGATGCGGCCCGCAATCGGGTTGGCACGGTTGGCGGTATCTTCAAACAGGATGTAGGGGTAGCCCGATTCGAACTGAATCTCTGCAATGGTCTGGAAGAACTCGCGTGCTTTGATCTTGGTTTTTTTGATGCGCGGATCGTCCACCATGGCCTTGTAGTGCTCGGTCACAGAAATGTCTGCAAACGGCTTGCCATAGACGCGTTCTACGTCATAGGGCGAGAACAGGTACATGTCATCGTTGCGCTTGGCCAGCTCAAACGTAATGTCTGGAATCACCACACCCAGAGACAAGGTCTTGATGCGAATCTTCTCGTCCGCATTCTCGCGCTTGGTGTCGAGAAAACGCATGATGTCCGGGTGGTGGGCGTTCAGATACACCGCGCCAGCGCCTTGACGTGCACCTAACTGGTTGGCGTAAGAGAAGCCATCTTCCAGCAGCTTCATCACCGGAATGACGCCAGAAGACTGGTTTTCGATGCCCTTGATAGGGGCGCCCAATTCGCGCAGATTGCTCAGCAGCAGCGCAACACCGCCACCGCGCTTGGACAGTTGCAGGGCGGAGTTAATGCCGCGGCCAATGCTTTCCATGTCATCTTCCAGACGCAGCAGGAAGCAAGACACCAGTTCCCCACGCTGGCGCTTGCCAGCGTTCAGGAATGTAGGGGTAGCAGGCTGAAAGCGCCCAGCAATGATCTCTTCCATCAGACGCATGGCCAGTTTTTCATCGCCACGTGCCAGCGCCAGCGCCACCATCACCACGCGGTCTTCAAAGCGCTCTAGGTAGCGCTTGCCGTCACGGGTCTTGAGGGTGTAGGCCGTGTAGTACTTGTAGGCGCCCAAGAATGTGGGAAAGCGGAATTTCTTGGCAAACGCAGCCTTGAAGATGGTTTCTACAAACGTCGGGCTGTAAGCATCGAGCACTTCGGATTCATAGAAATTCTCCGTACGCAGATAGTCGAGCTTTTCTTCCAATGAATGAAAGAACACCGTGTTTTGGTTGACGTGCTGCAGGAAGTATTGGCGTGCGGCCATGCGATCCGCATCAAACTGAATCTGCCCTTTGTCGTCTGGCAGATTGAGCATGGCATTCAGGGCATGGAAATCCAGCTTGGTGGGAGAAATAAGCGTCATAACGATGCATCCATGGCGTTGGAATGAAGAGGGAAGTGCTGGTGGATGTACTGCATTCGTTGCCAGTCGCTGGACGTGCCCGCCATTTCGATGCGATGCAGCAGCGGTACTTGGCACTTGTGGGCAATCACATCACCAGCTTGTGCAAAAGTAGTCCCAAAGTTGCGGTCGCCACAGGCGACCACAGCCCGCAACCATTGGCGGTGCTCTGGAACATTCAGAAATCGAATCACAGCTTTAGGGACGGCACCTTTGCCTGTAGCGTCACCGAAGGAGGGCGTCACCAAAATGAATGGAGCATTCACTGCAGGCGTGTCTTCTTCAGCAGTGCGTGGAATACGCAGCCCAGTAAGACCTGCGTTGCTCAGCAATCGTGCGGTGTTGCCAGTTTTCGAGGAATAGAAAACCCAGCGCGTCATTTCAGGCGCTGACGGGCAGCGCAGCCAAGCGTTCAGGGCGGAAGCCACTCCAGTGCTCTTCACCAAACTGCACCACGGGAACTTGGCGGTAGCCCCAGGCTTGCACCTGTGCTGCTGCATCTGCGTCTTGTGAAACATCAACCACTTGGTACGAGACACCTTGACGATCCAGCGTACGCAGCGTCATGGAGCATTGAACACAATTGGGTTTGGAGAAGATTTTGATCATGAGGCCTACGAGAGCACCAAGTCTTGCGGGGAAATAGGCGTGGATTGCCAATAGCGCGCAAAAAAGCATCCTGCAGGTCTGCAGGCGCATTCAAAGTGCGCGCGGTCAGCAAAACAACCACCCAGGCGTCCCCGCCTGTACGGTTTGAGAAACGTGTTGTCTGCTTCAAGCAGACAACACCGTGTGTTGGTCGGTATCCAGACTGGGGGCATCAGTCACACGCCTTCCCGAAGCAAAAACTTCAGTGGCTGCTTGTGTCACTGTGTGAGCCATGAGCGATCACGCCGCACTTACTGTTGCGGGGGCAGTTCAGGTTAGCGCGTTAAAACACGCCTCCTGATTCCCGTTTAACACTTGCCAGAGAGCACCGACAAGTGCACCAACGGGCTGAATTCTAAGCGCTTTAAAGAGGATTGACGGGCAGTCACGTCTTGCGATTTAGTGGTATGCAATTGGTGAAATTTGCCTTGCTGACAGGCTTTTTGAGAAGAAAAATGGTGCGTTTTTTCTTTGAATTCAAACGATTGCAAGCGCACCTGAGGCCTTGCGGAAGTGCAGCCATTGACCTGTTGTACGCATGGTTTGGTGGGAATTTCAGCAGTGCTTGCGCCCATCTTTCATAGGGGTAATGGTGGGCGCGTCCATCCTCTTTGTGGGTTTGTTCCTTGCAGGACTGGCCTGAGTGACTGAAGAGGGTGGTGCACGTTTTATGGGCGAGTGATGTATTTCTACATAAGCCGCAAAACTGCCATTGATTGTTATGGCATCTTCTGCATTGGTTGCCGCGCCAGCTCAATGAATGCGCGGAGATAGTCGGTCGGCAAGTCGACCTCTCTGGCCCCCAAGTAAATTTGCTTGGCAATTCCGCGTGGGCCAAGTTGCACGGGGGAGACGGGCATCTTGCTGGCGTACTCTTGCACCAACCACCGGGGCAGTGCCGCCACCCCGCGATTGCTGGCCACCATTTGCAGCATGATGTCCGTGGTTTCAATCGTTTTGTGTCTGCGTGGTGCAATGCCGGCAGGAAGCAGGAACTGGTTGTAAATATCGAGTCGGTCTGTCGCCACGGGGTAGGTGATGAGTACCTCTTTGGACAAATCTCGCGGTTCGACAAATTCAGCTTGGGCCAATGGATGGCTGCTGGCCACCACCAGAACTTGCTCGTAATCAAAAACAGGTTGGAAATGCAGTCCAGGCTTGAACAAAGGGTCTGGAGTGACCAGCAGGTCAATTTCATAGCCAAACAAAGCCCCAATTCCTCCGAACTGGAATTTCTGTTTGACGTCCACATCCACATCGGGCCAAGCCGCCAGATAGGGCGAAACAATTTTCAGCAGCCATTGGTAGCAGGGGTGGCATTCCATACCAATCCGCAAGGCACCACGATCACCTTGTGCAAATTGCATCAAGCGTTCCTCAGCCAAACCTAGTTGTGGCAAAACCCGGTTAGACACAGCCAACAGGTATTGCCCAGCCTGAGTCAAACGCACATTGCGCCCTTCACGCGTCCAGATCGTGGTACCCAACTGCTGCTCCAGCTTTTTGATGCTGTGGCTCAGTGCCGATTGCGTCAAGCACAGGACGTCAGCTGCGGCTGTGAGCGTGCCTTGCTGGTCCACCTCTTTGAGGATGGACAGGTGAATGCGGTCGAGCATATATATGTTTGAAATTCATCTATATGTGAGAAAAGACCATTTTACGTCATGAGTTTTGAAAAATACGATGCGCCCACTGCAACTTTTGGCGAAGAGAAATCAAATGACGACCATTCACAACCTCGGTTTTCCCCGGATCGGAGCCCAGCGCGAACTGAAGTTCGCTCTGGAGTCCTACTGGAAGGGTGAACGCTCCCGCGAAGCCCTGATCAATCTGGGCGCAGACTTGCGTATCCGCCATTGGGACAACCAAAAAGGCCTTGATCTGCTGCCTGTGGGTGATTTTTCTTTTTATGACCAAGTCCTGGATATGAGCTTCATGTTGGGCAATCTGCCCGAACGTGTGCAGGGCTTTCATGGGGATGCACTGGATAACTATTTCCGTGTAGCCCGGGGCCGCTCAGCACAGGGCACTGATGGGCATAGCCACTGCTGCGGTGGTGTGGCTGCCGGTGAGATGACCAAATGGTTTGACACCAATTACCACTACATCGTCCCAGAGTTCACGGCAGACACGCAGTTCCAGCTCGATGCCACGCGCCTGCTGGCGCAACTGGCAGAGGCAAAGTCTCAGAACGTGAATGCCAAGCCGGTGATCGTGGGCCCTGTCACGTACCTGGCAATTGGTAAGGCCAAAGACGGCAGCAACAAGCTCGATTTGCTGCAAAAACTATTGCCCGTGTATGCACAACTGCTGGATACCTTGGCCGAGCAGGGCGTGGAGTGGGTACAGGTAGATGAACCTTTGTTGGTGACGGAGCTGGATTCCGACTGGCAGCATGCCTATAACCTGGCCTATCACCAGCTGAAAGCCTGCCGCGTCAAGTTGCTGGTTGCCACTTACTTTGGCGCGTTGCTCGATAACAAGCACTTGGCTGCCAATCTGCCTGTGGCGGGCTTGCACGTGGATGCTGTGAACGGTAGCCGTGACGACGTTCTGCAACTTGTGGGTTTGTTGCCCGGCAGCAAGGTGCTGTCGGTGGGCGTGATCAGTGGGCGGAATATTTGGAAAACCGACCTGAGCGATGTGCTCGATTGGGTCGAACCCTTGGCTGAGCGTCTAGGGGAGCGACTGTGGATTGCGCCTTCATGTTCTTTATTGCATGTCCCTGTGGATTTGAGTAGCGAACAAAAACTGGATGCCGAAGTGCAGTCCTGGCTGGCTTTTGCCATTCAGAAGCTTGACGAGCTACGCTTGCTGGGCCGCGCACTCTCGCAAGGGCGTGACGCTGTCAAGGCAGAGTTGGCAGCCAATCGTGCGGCATTGCAGGCGCGCCGTACCTCTGTCCGGGTCAACAATCCTGCGGTGCAGGCAGCGGTGGCTCAGATCAATGCGCAGTTGGGCCAGCGCCAAAGCAGTTACAGCGTACGTGCGCCGCAGCAGGCCGAGTTGCTGAAGCTGCCTCTCTTTCCCACGACGACGATTGGCTCTTTCCCGCAAACGGCTGAAATTCGCCAGGCGCGCAGTGAATTCAAGGCAGGGCGGCTGGACAACGCGGGCTATCAGGCTGCCATGCGCGCTGAAATTGAACGCAGTGTGCGCGAGCAAGAAGCGTTGGATCTGGATGTGCTGGTGCACGGTGAAGCCGAACGCAACGACATGGTCGAGTACTTCGGTGAACAGCTGCAAGGCTATGCGTTCAGCCAGTTTGGCTGGGTGCAATCCTATGGTTCACGTTGCGTCAAGCCGCCTATCTTGTTGGGCGACATCAGCCGTCCCAAAGCCATGACAGTGGAATGGATCAAGTACGCCCAATCGCTGACTTCGCGGCCCATGAAGGGCATGCTGACAGGCCCTGTCACCATCCTGAACTGGTCGTTTGTGCGTGATGACCAACCGCGCTCAGTGTCATGCCAACAACTGGCGCTTGCTATCCGTGAAGAGGTGCTGGACCTGGAGAGGGCCGGTGTGCATGTGATTCAGATTGATGAAGCGGCATTGCGCGAGGGACTGCCTCTGCGCAAGTCCCAGTGGGCAGCGTATTTGAACTGGGCAGTGGAGTCATTCCGTATCACCGCCAACGGGGTGCAGGACCGCACCCAGATTCACACCCACATGTGCTACTCGGAGTTCAACGACATCATTGCGTCGATTGCCGATATGGATGCCGATGTGATCACCATCGAAACATCGCGTTCCGACATGGAGCTGCTGGATGCGTTCGAGCACTTCCAATATCCCAACGAGATTGGCCCTGGGGTGTATGACATTCACTCGCCCAACATTCCCTCTGAAGCACACATCGTGCACTTGATGCAAAAGGCGGCTGAGCGCATTCCGGTTGAGCGCCTGTGGGTCAACCCGGACTGTGGCTTGAAGACGCGCCAGTGGGCAGAAGTGGTGCCCGCGTTGACCCACATGGTGGCAGCGGCCAAAACTCTGCGCCAGAGCGTGCGAGCTGGCGCAAAGGCAGAAGCTGAAGTGGTCTAACCATTCCGTAGCCCAGCAGCCCCGGCCTGACCGCTGCGGGCTGCTGCTTTTTGAGTTTTCAAGAAATAGAGCCAAACCATGCTTCAACGCACGCATACCCTCGACATTGCCGATCCCGAAGTCTTTGCCGCCATCCAAGCCGAAGACCTGCGCCAGGAAGAGCACATTGAACTGATCGCCTCAGAAAACTACACCTCGCCTGCCGTCATGCAAGCCCAGGGCTCGCAGCTGACCAACAAGTACGCCGAAGGCTATCCCGGCAAGCGTTACTACGGCGGCTGCGAAAACGTCGATGTGATCGAACAATTGGCCATTGACCGCGTCAAGCAGCTGTTTGGTGCTGAGGCTGCCAACGTGCAGCCCAACTCCGGCTCACAAGCCAATCAGGCCGTGTTGATGGCGTTTGCCAAGCCCGGCGACACCATTTTGGGCATGAGCCTGGCTGAAGGCGGTCACCTGACACACGGCATGCCGTTGAACATGTCGGGCAAGTGGTTCAACGTGGTCTCCTACGGCCTGAACGCCGAAGAAGCCATCGACTACGACAAGATGGAAGCCCTGGCCCGCGAGCACAAGCCCCGCATCATCATTGCCGGCGCTTCGGCCTATGCCCTGCGTATCGACTTTGAACGCTTTGCCAAGATCGCCAAAGAAGTTGGCGCCATCCTGTGGGTGGACATGGCCCACTACGCGGGTCTGATCGCCGCTGGTGTGTACCCCAACCCCGTGCCCCACGCTGACGTGGTCACCACCACCACCCACAAGAGCCTGCGTGGCCCCCGTGGCGGCGTCATCTTGATGAAGGCCGAACACGAAAAAGCCCTGAACAGCGCCATCTTCCCCGGCCTGCAAGGCGGCCCGCTGATGCACGTCATCGCTGGCAAGGCTGTGGCCTTCAAAGAAGCGCTGACCCCTGAATTCAAGGCTTATCAAGAGCAAGTCGTCAAAAACGCCCAAGCCATGGCTGAGACGCTGACCGAACGCGGTCTGCGCATTGTCTCGGGCCGCACCGAAAGCCACGTCATGCTGGTGGACTTGCGTGCCAAGGGCATCACGGGCAAGGCGGCAGATGCTGCGCTGGGTCTGGCCCACATCACCATCAACAAGAACGCCATCCCCAACGACCCTGAAAAGCCATTTGTGACCAGCGGCATCCGCGTGGGCACACCGGCCATGACCACCCGTGGTTTCAAGGAAGCCGAAGCGCGCGAGATTGCGAACTTGGTGGCTGATGTGCTGGAGAACCCGGCTGACGAAGCCAACTTGGCCACTGTGCGTGCCAAGGTGGCTGCGCTGACCGCACGCTTTCCTGTCTACATTGGGTAACGAGGTAAGAAATAGATAGCGCTCTTTGTCCACCATGCGGGCTAGATAAAGATAAAGGCCTTTGCGTCCATGGCGCAGAGGCTTTTATCTGCTTTGCCTGAGCATCGCAATCGTCACCCTGGGCAGATGGTGGAAACACCTTGTCTGTACCCAGCGCCTGTAGGTTCGCTTCAGTCTTGGCTGTCAATCTACAGCTGGCAGGGCGCGTGAACGGTGCTTTCTTTGAGAGGCAATCCGTTCTTTATTGATATCGCTTTTCCAGTGCATCCCAGTTCTCTTTGCGCACCAGATGCTGTCGCGCCTGGAACGTAGCCACCAAGCCGCTGTTTTCATGCAATGCATGCGTGGTCTGCAAATGCTGCAAGGCATTCTGCATGCCAACCACAGCGCCTTGCAGTGCGGCGTTGGCGTACAGCACGATGCCGTAGCCCATGTCAGCCAGCTCAGTGGTGCTGGTGATGGGGGTTTTGCCGCCAATCACCATGTTCATCAGCTGCGGGGTGTGCAAGCGTTGTGGCAGAGCGCGTATGTGTGCGCTATCGGTGACGGCTTCTACAAACAAGATGTCAGCACCGGCATCGGCATAGGCCTGGGCGCGCTCCACTGCGGCCTCAAAACCGTGCATGGCGGCCGCATCGGTGCGGGCCATGATCAGTGTTTCGGGGTTACGGCGTGCATCACAGGCGGCTTTGATCTTGCCAATCATCTCGCTGCTCTCAATCACTTCCTTGCCGCTGAAATGCCCGCACCGCTTGGGGTTGACCTGGTCTTCCAGCTGAATGCAGTCGGCCCCCGCGCGCTCCAGTGTGCGTACCGTGTGGTAGGTGTTGAGCGCGTTGCCAAAACCCGTATCAGCATCCACGATCAGTGGCAGCTCGACGGCATCACGAATGCGGGCGGTGTGATCGGCAATGTCGGTCAGGCCCATGAAGCCTTGGTCCGGCAGACCGAACCACATGTTGGTGACTCCGGCACCCGTCACGTACAGGGCTTCAAAACCCATGTCGGCCACCAGCCGGGCGCTGAGGGCGTTGAAAACGCCGGGAACGATAGTGCCACGGCGTGCATGGACGAGGGTTTTGAGGGCTTGCTGTGTGCTTGTCATGGCGGTTTTTCTCCAAATATTTAGACGCTGGCTTGTGCCAGTTGCAGCCTGCTTTGCGCAATGCGCAGCATGCTGCTGGCCAGGCTGTCGCTGCCGGGCTGTGCCGCTGGGCTGTTGATGAAGGCGTGCAGCATTTGGGCCAGCGCCTGAGCTTCGGCAATTTGTGCTGTAGACAGGGTGGCAATGCGCATGCCGCGCCGGGGCAGGGCTTGCAGCAAGCCTTCCTGTGCGAGTAGTTTCATGGCCTCTCGCACGGGGGTTCGGCTGACGCCGTAGCCCATGGCGATTGCTCCCTCGTTCAAGTCTGCACCCGGCAGCCACTCGCGGTGCAAGATGCGTGTGCGCAGTTTGTCGGCAATCGCAGTGCTCAGAGAGCTAGGCTGTAAGGGCAATCTTTGCATCGGTAAAGAAGATCACTGAGGGTTTCGAAAATAAGAGCAGCTTGCGCTTGTTACATAAGTGCTAGAGCCATATTTCATTGCTAATTTTTCAGGTACGCTGGGTAATCGGCACAAAGGCCTGATCGTCGGGGCCGATGTAATGGGCGCTGGGGCGAATGATCTTGTTATCCACACGCTGCTCAATGATGTGTGCGGCCCAGCCACTGGTGCGTGCAATCACAAACAGCGGGGTGAACATGGCCGTGGGCACACCCATCATGTGGTAGCTCACTGCACTGAACCAGTCCAGATTGGGGAACATGTTTTTGACCTCCCACATCACTGACTCCAGCCGCTCGGCAATGTCGTACATCTTGGTGGAGCCGGCTTCTTCGGACAGTTGCTGGGCCACGCCTTTGATGACCACGTTACGAGGGTCGCTGATGGTGTAGACGGGGTGGCCAAAGCCAACCACTACCTCTTTGGCTTGCACGCGCTGGCGGATGTCGGCTTCTGCCTCATCGGGGCTGTCGTAGCGTTTCTGGATTTCAAACGCCACTTCATTGGCTCCACCGTGCTTGGGGCCACGCAGCGCACCAATTGCTCCGGTCATGGCCGAGTACATGTCGCTCCCCGTACCGGCGACCACGCGGGCGGTGAAGGTAGAGGCATTGAATTCGTGCTCGGCATACAGGTTCAGCGATGTGTGCATGGCACGCTCCCAGCTGGCGCAGGGCTTTGTGCCGTGCAGCAGGTGCAGGAAATGTCCGCCGATGGAGTCGTCATCGGTTTGCACCTCAATGCGGCGGCCCGAGTTGCTGAAGTGGTACCAGTACAGCAGCATGCTGCCCAGCGAGGCCATCAGCCGGTCGGCAATATCACGCGCACCGGGCAGGTTGTGGTCGTCTTTTTCTGGCAAGGCGCAGCCCAGCGTGGAGACCCCGGTGCGCATCACATCCATGGGGTGGCTGGCTGCAGGCAGTTGTTCGAGGGCAGCCTTGACGCTGCCCGGCAGGCCGCGCAAGGCCTTGAGCTTGGCTTTGTACGCTTTGAGTTCGGCGCTGGTGGGCAGCTTGCCGTGCACCAGCAGGTGGGCAATTTCCTCAAACTCGCAGACCTGGGCAATGTCCAGAATGTCGTAACCGCGGTAGTGCAAGTCGTTGCCACTTTTGCCGACGGTACACAGCGCAGTATTGCCTGCGGTCACGCCCGACAGGGCCACTGATTTCTTGGGTTTGAAGGCCGAAGCGGCGGGTGCAACGTTGGCTGCAGATGTCGTGGGGGTCATGGTGCGGTCTCCTTGTGGCGAAAAATGGGCAAAGCAGCGGCTTGGCCCATCGCAATGGGCGTGAAAAATGCGGGAAAGGTCAGGTTGGCGTTAAGCGCCGCTGGAAGCGCTCTCAGCGACGGTGGTGGCGTCGGGTGGATGCGAGGGCAGCAGGCAATCTGCGGGCACGCGCACCCAGCCTTGCATGAGGATGCGGGCGCTACGGCTCATCAGGGCTTTGGTCACTTGCCATTGCCCATCTACGCACTGTGCTTGCGCACCCACGCGCAGCGTGCCTGAGGGGTGGCCAAAGCGCACGGCATTGCGTTCACCCCCACCAGCGGCCAGGTTGACCAGCGTGCCGGGTACGGCAGCTGCGGTGCCAATGGCCACGGCGGCGGTGCCCATCATGGCGTGGTGCAGCTTGCCCATGGACAGTGCGCGCACCAGCAAGTCGGTGTCTTGCGCTGCAATCTGTTTGCCGCTGGATGCGGTGTAGCTGGCGGCGGGGGCCACAAAGGCTACTTTGGGTGTGTGCTGGCGCTGCGCGGCTTCTGCCACGTCACCAATCAGTCCCATCTTGACGGCACCGTGGGCGCGAATTTTCTCAAAGCGTGTCAGGGCTGAGGCATCGCCGTTGATGGCGTCTTGCAGTTCGGTGCCGGTGTAGCCCAGATCGGCAGCGTTCAGAAAAATGGTGGGAATGCCTGCGTTGATCAGGGTGGCCGCAAAGCTGCCAAGGCCGGGCACATCCAGCGTATCGACCAGTTGGCCCGTGGGGAACATGGCACCACCTTCGTGGGTGCCTTCATCGGCAGGGTCTATAAATTCCAGCGCCACTTCGGCGGCAGAAAAGGTCACACCATCGAGTTCGAAGTCACCGGTTTCTTGCACCTTTCCATCCGTGATCGGCACATGGGCAATGATGGTTTTGCCAATATTGGCTTGCCAGATGCGCAGGGTGGCCATGCCATCGGCAGGGATGTGGGCGGCATCCACCAGATGCATGTGGATAGCAGCGGGGCCTACGGCGGCTGACAGGTTGCCGCAGTTGCCGCTCCAATCCACAAAGGGCTGATCAATGGAGACCTGGCCGAATAGATAGTCCACATCGTGATCCGGGCGTGTGCTGCGACTCAGGATGACGGCCTTGCTGGTGCTGGATGAGGCATTGCCCATGCCATCGATCTGTTTGCCATAGGGGTCGGGGCTGCCCAGCACGCGCAGCAGCAGCGCATCGCGTACCGGGCCGGGCTGCTGCGCGGCGGTAGGCAGGTCGCCAAGGCGAAAGAACACACCTTTGCTGGTGCCGCCGCGCAGGTAGGTGGCGGCAATCTGGATCTGGGGTGCGTGGTTCATTGCACCGACTCCTTGTTCTTCATAGCTGCTTGCGTAGGACTGATGGGCGCTGGAGCTTGATTTGATGAACATTTCGCATGCTGACTTTGTGCCAGAAAATCTTGCGCAAAGCGCTGCAGTACGCCACCGGCTTCGTAGATGCTGACTTCTTCTGCCGTATCCAGCCGGCACAGCACGGGCACCTGGGTGTGCGCCCCGCAGTTGTGGGTAATGGTCAGCAGCAGCGGGGCGCGGGGCTGGCGTTTGCCCAGTACATCGTAGGTTTCGGTGCCATCCAGCCCCAGCGTAAGGCGGGTGGTACCGGGCAAGAACTCCAGCGGCAGCACGCCCATGCCAATCAGGTTGGTGCGGTGAATACGCTCAAAGCCTTCTGCCACGATGGCCTCCACCCCCGCCAGACGTACACCTTTGGCGGCCCAGTCGCGTGAGCTGCCCTGGCCGTAGTCGGCACCAGCCACGATGATCAGCGGTTGCTTGCGGCCCATGTAGGTTTCAATGGCCTCCCACATGCGCATGACTTGCCCTTCAGGCTCGACGCGCGCCAGTGAGCCTTGGACCACTTGGCCATTTACCACCGCCATTTCGTTGAGCAGCTGGGGGTTGGCAAAGGTGGCGCGCTGGGCGGTCAGGTGGTCGCCCCGGTGCGTGGCGTAGGAGTTGAAGTCTTCCTCAGGCACGCCCATGTGGGCCAGATACTCGCCCGCCGCAGAATCGGCCAGGATGGCGTTGGAGGGCGAGAGGTGGTCGGTGGTGATGTTGTCTGGCAGTAGGGCCAGGGGGCGCATGCCGCGCAGGGTGCGCTCACGGGCCAGCGCGCCTTCCCAGTACGGTGGGCGGCGAATATAGGTGGACGTGGCGCGCCAGTCATACAACGGGCTGGCCGCTTGCTGTACCTCGTGGTGCGCAAACATGGGGATATAGACCTTGCGAAACTGCTCAGGCTTGACGCAGGCGGCCACGATGGCATCGATCTCTGCATCGCTGGGCCACAGGTCTTTGAGGGTGATGGGCTGGCCTGCTGCATCGTGGCCCAGCGTGTCATGCTCAATATCAAAACGCACCGTGCCAGCAATGGCGTAGGCCACCACCAAGGGCGGTGATGCCAGAAATGCTTGCTTGGCATAGGGGTGAATGCGCCCGTCAAAGTTGCGGTTGCCCGAGAGCACGGCGGTGGTGTACAGATCACGCGCAATAATTTGCTGCTGAATCTGCGGCTCCAGCGCGCCGCTCATGCCGTTGCAGGTGGTGCAGGCGTACGCCACGATGCCAAAGCCCAGTTGCTCCAGTTCGGCCAGCAGTCCCGCTTCTTGCAGATACAGCCTGGCTACCTTGGAGCCGGGAGCGAACGAGGTTTTGACCCAGGGCTTGCGCACCAAACCCAGTGCATTGGCTTTTTTGGCCAGCAGGGCGGCGGCCACCACGTTGCGCGGGTTGCTGGTATTGGTGCAGCTGGTAATGGCGGCAATGATGACGGCCCCATCGGGCATCTGGCCGCTGGCTTCTTGTTGCTGCGCCACTTGCAGCTTGGCCGCGTCGGCAATGCCGCGCTCTGCCAGTGCCTGCGTGGGCAAGCGGCGGTGCGGGTTGCTGGGGCCTGCCATGTTGCGCACTACGCTGCCCAGATCAAAGCGCAGCACGCGTTCGTACTGTGCGGTGTGCAGGGCGCTGGCCCATAGCCCTGTGGTTTTGGCGTACAGCTCCACCAGCTTGACTTGTTCTGGCTCTCTGCCTGTCAGCGTCAGGTAGTCAATGGTTTGCTGGTCGATATAAAACATGGCTGCTGTGGCGCCATATTCCGGGCACATGTTGGATATGGTGGCGCGGTCACCAATCGTCAGGCTGTCGGCCCCTTCGCCAAAAAACTCCACATACGCACCCACCACCCGTTCTTTGCGCAGGAACTCGGTAATGGCCAGCACCAGGTCGGTGGCGGTAATGCCTGCCTGACGCTGCCCGGTCAATTGCACGCCCACGATGTCTGGCAGGCGCATCATGCTGGCGCGACCCAGCATCACGGTTTCAGCCTCCAGCCCACCCACACCAATCGCAATTACCCCCAGGGCATCAACGTGCGGGGTGTGGCTGTCGGTGCCTACGCAGGTGTCGGGGAAGGCGATGCCATCTTGCACCTGCACCACAGGGCTCATTTTCTCCAGATTGATCTGGTGCATGATGCCGTTGCCCGCAGGAATTACATCCACATTGCGAAACGCTGACTTGCACCAGTCGATGAAGTCAAAGCGATCGGCATTGCGCCGGTCTTCCACTGCGCGGTTTTTGTCAAAAGCATCAGGGTCAAAGCCTGCATATTCCACAGCCAGCGAATGGTCCACGATCAACTGCGTGGGCACCACGGGGTTGACCTGCGATGGATCGCCGCCTTGCTCGGCAATCGCATCACGCAAACCCGCCAGATCGACCAGAGCGGTCTGCCCCAGGATGTCATGGCACACCACCCGTGCGGGGTACCAGGGAAAGTCCAGATCACGCTTGCGTTCAATCAACTGCTTCAAGGCATCGGTCAGCAGCTCAGGCGCGCAGCGGCGCACCAGATTCTCAGCCAGCACCCGGCTGGTGTAAGGCAAACCGTCATAGGCGCCGGCCTGCAACGTATTCACGGCAGCGCGTGCGTCGTAGTAGCGCAAAGTGGTGCCTGGCAGGTTTTTGCAAAAAACAGTCATGGGGTGCTTGTCTCTCATCGGTGCTCTTGATAGATTTGCAATTTACGCAAATGTGCGGGCTGGTAGAAGCACTGAATTTGCGAAACATAGCGAATGACAAAGTTTGAATTTGCAAATTTTGCAAATTTCACAGAACTGAAGACGAGCGGCATGGCAAAAATTTTTATGGGCGTACGCCTGCGTTCGCTGCGGCAAGAACGTGGCATGACGCAGGTGGCGCTGGCGCAGGCTTTGGGCCTGTCGCCCAGTTATCTCAATCAGCTGGAGCAAGACCAGCGGCCTTTCACCGTGCCTGTGCTGCTCAAAGTGCACAAGGCGCTGGGGGTAGACATTCAGCAGTTCTCGGAGGATGAAGAGGCTCGGCGTGTGGCGCAGTTGCGCGATGCGGTGGCGGCGTTGCCAGAGTTGCCGTCGGTGCCAGATGCAGAGTTGCGTGAGATGGCGCACAAGCTGCCGCAGTTGTCAGAAGTGCTGCTGGCGCTGCACCGTCGCCACCACGAAGACCAGCAGCGGCTGGAAGCTCTGGTGGATCGGCTGAGTGACCGCAACGATCTGTCGGAACGCAACTGGCACACCGCGCCATTGCGGCAAATGCCATTTGAAGCCGTGCGCGACTTCTTTTTTGCGCACCGCAACTACTTTGATGGCTTGGACCGCGCGGCCGAGGCCTTGGCGCAGCAAGCCAGCCAAAGTGGCAGGCCGTTGAAAGACTGGCTGATGGAACATTTGTGGCAGCAGCATGGCGTGCAGGTCATGGTGGAAGCCACCAGCGCGCCCCATGACCAAGGCGCGCACCGGCAATTTGATCCTGCCAGTCGGCGTTTGCGCTTGCTGGTCAGCTTGAACACCGGGCAACAGGCGTTTCAGCTGGCCACGCAGCTGGCATTGCTGGAGCTGGCGCCACTGATTCAACAGGCGCTGGCCAGCCATGCGTGGCAAGATGCCGCCACCCAGCAACTGGCGCGCATTGGCCTGGCCAACTATGTGGCCGGGGCCATGGTGCTGCCTTATGGGCCTTTCTTACAGGCAGCCGAGCGCTTGCATTACGACATTGGTGTGCTGGCCACGCAGTTCGGTGTGGGGTTTGAGACGGTCTGCCACCGCCTGTCCACACTGCAGCGTGAAGATGCCCCGGGCATTCCGTTTTTCTTTATCCGTGTAGACCGCGCAGGCAACATCAGCAAGCGCCAGTCGGCCACCCACTTTCACTTTTCCAAAACGGGGGGAACTTGTCCGCTGTGGAATATTTATGAGGCGTTTGCACAGCCGGGGCGCATCTTGCCGCAACTGGCCAGCATGCCCGATGGCCGTGTGTATCTGTGGGTCGCACGATGCATCAGCCATGAAGGGCGGGGCTGGGGTGAGCCAGGTAAAACTTTCTCCATCGGCTTGGGCTGTGACGTGCAGCATGCGCACAAACTGGTGTATTCCAAAGGCTTGGATTTGCGTGGCTTGGCCGCCGCCACACCCATTGGCATGGGTTGCAAGGTGTGCGAGCGGGATGCGTGCCCGCAGCGGGCTTTTCCGTTTGTGGGAAAACCATTGCAGGTCAATGAGAACCTAAGTGGCTTTGTGCCTTACGCCTGAGCTGACGGTTGTGAGCACGCAGCGTTGGCAGCGCGTTTGCAAGCAAGCAGAGGTGCCATGCCCAAACGCAGCCAGAAAATGACTGAATGAATCAGGCTTTATCTGCTGGAGCAGCCGTGGCAGACGTTGAGCGCATCCTAAAACGCCTTAGGATGAGGACCATGTTTTTTGCCCTAGGTGAAGCCCGGGCAGAAGAACACCAAGAATCAAAACAGGGAGAGACAGCAATGGTGGACAAGGTTGATAGCGTGGTGATTGGCGCGGGCGTGGTGGGGCTTGCGGTAGGGCGTGCACTGGCTCTGTCAGGCCGCGAGGTGATTGTGCTAGAGGCTGCCGATGCCATCGGCACTGGCACCAGCTCACGCAACAGTGAAGTGATTCACGCAGGCATTTATTACCCCGCTGGTTCTCTGAAGGCACAGTTGTGCGTCAAAGGCAAAGCCTTGCTGTACGCCTACTGCGAGCAAAAAGGGCTGGAGTTTCGCCGCTGCGGCAAGCTGATTGTGGCGACCAGCGAAGCGCAGGTTGCGCAGCTGGAACAAATCAAGCAAAAAGCAGCCGCCAACGGCGTGCACGACATGCAGATGCTCGGTCGCGAGGAGGCCAAGGCGCTGGAGCCTGCGCTGGAATGCCATGCTGCATTGCTGTCGCCCAGCACCGGCATTGTGGATAGCCATGGCTTGATGTTGGCCCTGCAAGGCGACATGGAAAACGCCGGAGGCGCATTGGCCTTGCTCTCACCCGTCGCGTCTGCGCAAGTGCAAGCCGAAGGCATTTTGATCCGCACCCCCGATGGCACCGAGCTGTTGGCCAAAGAGGTGATCAACGCAGCCGGGCTGTATGCCCCGAGCGTAGCCGCCCAGATCGAGGGGCTGGCTGCGCAGCATGTGCCCCAGGCTTACTTTGCCAAAGGCAATTACTTCACCTTGACGGGGCGTGCGCCGTTCTCGCATTTGATTTACCCCGTGCCCGAAGCTGCGGGCCTTGGCGTGCACCTGACGCTGGACATGGGTGGGCAAGCCAAGTTTGGCCCAGATGTGGAGTGGGTGGATGGACCCGAGCAACTTCAGGTGGACCCGCAGCGCTGCCTGGGCTTTTATGCCGAAGTGCACAAATACTGGCCTGGGCTGCAAACCGGCAGCCTGTCACCGGGCTACGCAGGCATTCGTCCCAAGATTTCTGGCCCGACAGAAGCCGCTGCTGACTTTTGTATTCAAGGCCCTGAAACGCATGGCGTTGCAGGCCTGGTCAACCTATTTGGCATTGAGTCCCCTGGCTTGACCAGCTGTTTGGCGATTGCCGAAGAGGTTTTGCAGCGATTGCCTGCCAAAACTTGATCATGCGCGGCATAGGCTTACTTGGTGAGCCCCCAAGCATTGGCTAAGATGACAAGCAACAACGAGCGTTCGGCAGAGTTTTGCCGTTGCGAACTATTTTTCCATTCCCATAAGAGAGGCTCTCACCATGACATTTTCTGTTTCTGACACCGTTTCTTCTGCCCAAGCCGATCTGGAAAAGCTGGTGACCGACGTGCGCGGTTTGCTCGCTAACAAGGATCTGGATGCCATTCCGCAAATCCACGTCTTGCGCCAAAAGCTGGATGACGGCGTCTACCACGCCCGCGAATCGGCCCTGAACGCTGCGCATGAAGCAGCACGCCAAGCCAAAGAAGCGGCCTACGTGGCAGACCGCTATGCGCACGATGAGCCATGGCGCGTTGCTGGCGCGGCGCTGGCTGTGGGTGCTTTGGTCGGTTTTCTGCTGGCCCGCCGTTAATCGCCGTTTTGCCTACACCTTCTGCAACGTGACCCAGTAAAGGAAATCTGCCGTGAATTGGATGTCAGTTCTTGGATTGGAAAACGTGTCTGCTCGTATGCGGGCCAATCTCAATGAAGGCGCCATGGCGGCAGAAGACCGCATGGCCCTTGCGCGCCTGGAATGGGGTTCGCAGAAAAAACGCCTGCAAACCATTCTGGTGCTGGGCATTATGTTGGGCGGGTTGACGATTGTGGCTCTGGTGCTGCTGTCGCTGGCCATCCTGATTCATTTCTGGGATTCGCCAGAACGCTCGGTGGTGGCCTGGGTGATTGCTGGCGTCTGGGTGTTTGCCTGGGGCAGCGTGCTGGTGGTGTTGCTGTCTGCACTGCGCAAATCAAGCCATCCCTTTGCACTGACGCGTGCTGAATTGGTGCGCGACTGGGCAGTCATCAAGGAGAAGCTGTGAATACCTCTGTGACACCTCAAACCGAACGTACCACCGAATCGCCTTTGCCGATCACGGCACTGGCAGCGCTGGAGCAAGATGGGCGCTGGCTGACTGCCAGCGAAGAAGAGCGCGTGGTGTTAAAGCGCATTGCCATGCAACGCGATCGCTTGGGCGCAGCCCAGCAAGCCCGGTTGCAGACCAAGGCGCTGAAGAAGACACCAGAAACCGTGTCTGCCGATGCACCACTGGCAGAGCGCTTGACGGTGTTTGCCAAGTTGCACCCTGTGGCCACGGCGGCGGTGGCGGGCTTGGCCCTGATGATTGGGCCACGCAAGTTGCTGCGTTATGGCGGCGTTGCACTGCCGTTGCTGACCAAGTTCAAACGTTAAGCTGGCGCTGCCAGACACCACAAAGCCCGGCATGCCGGGCTTTTTTTATAGCTGTTAGCGCTTTATTTGCAGGCACTTCAAGTGTTAAAGAACCTGAATGTGCTGGCTGTAAATAAAGCGCTGCTAGCTCACTTTTTAACGCATGGCCTGAATGGCCTTGGCCGCATCGCTGACCAAGCCGGGGCCTGCGTAGATCAAGCCGCTGTAGATTTGCACTACGTCGGCACCGGCACGGATTTTGGCCACGGCATCTTCGCCGCGCATGATGCCGCCTACGCCGATGATGGGGTAACCAGCGCCCAGCGCTGCACGCAATTGCGTGATGACGCGGTTGCTGGCTTCAAAAGCGGGCGCGCCGCTCAGGCCGCCGGCTTCTTCGGCGTGGGGCATGCCCTTGACGGCTTCGCGGCTGAGCGTGGTGTTGGTGGCAATCACGCCGTCCATGCCGTGGCGCTGCAAGGTAGCAGCAATCACGTTGACCTGGGCTTCATCCAGGTCGGGCGCAATCTTCACAAAAATGGGTACGCGTCGGCCTTGCTGTGCGGCCAGTTGTTCACGGCGCTCGGCAATCGCACCCAGCAAGCCATCCAGCGCCTCATCGCTTTGCAGTGCGCGCAGGTTTTTGGTGTTGGGGGAGCTGATGTTCACCGTCACGTAGTCGGCGTGCGGGTACACGCCTTCCAGACAGATCAAATAGTCGTTGGTGGCGTCTTCAATCGGTGTGGCGGCGTTCTTGCCAATGTTCAAGCCCAGCAGCATGGGCTTGCCCTGGGCGCGCACGGTGGATTTTTTGACGTTGGCAATGAAGGCATCCAAGCCATCGTTGTTAAAGCCCAGACGGTTGATCAGGCCCTGTGCTTCGCGAATGCGGAACATGCGCGGCTTTGGGTTGCCGGGCTGGCCTTTGGGCGTGACGGTGCCCACTTCCACAAAACCAAAACCCATGGCCGCCAGCGCATCAATGCAACGTGCATTCTTGTCCAAGCCCGCTGCCATGCCCACGCGGTTGGGAAACTGCAAGCCTGCCAGCGTGATGGGGTCGTTCACCAAAGGGGCCGACCATGCCATTTGCAACGGCGTGCCCTGGCCTTTGGCCAGTACGTTCATGGTGAAGTCGTGGGCCGCCTCAGGGTCCATACCAAACAGAAAGGGGCGAACGAGTGCGTAAGGGATAAGCGACATAGGGAATAATTCGGTGGATTAACTGGATTTTCCCCCATGACGACAACTACTGCGCCTCTTTCACAAGATGAATTGAAAACTTTGGTCGGCCAAGCGGCTTTGCACTACGTAGTGCCCGGTGAAATTGTGGGGGTGGGCACTGGCTCCACGGTGAACAAGTTCATTGACGCATTGGCGTCCATGAAAGACCAAATCAAGGGCGCAGTCTCCAGCTCGGTCGCCAGTACCGAGCGTTTAAAGGCGTTGGGCATCACGGTGTTGGATGCCAATGAGGTGTCGGCACTGTCGGTATACATCGATGGCGCTGATGAGATTGATGGCCAGGGCTTTATGGTCAAGGGCGGCGGTGCTGCGCTGACCCGCGAGAAGATTGTGGCGGCACTGGCCAAGCAGTTTGTCTGCATTGCCGATGCATCCAAACTCGTCGATGCACTGGGCAACTTCCCCCTGCCCGTAGAAGTGATCCCCATGGCCGCCGGTCAAATTGCCCGCAAATTTGAAGCCAAGGGCGGCACGGCCACCCTCCGCCTGAAGGACGGCCAACCGCTGGTGACCGACAACGGCCAGCACATTCTGGATGTGCGTGGGTTGACCGTGACCGATCCGCTGGCGTTTGAGAGTGAAGTCAATCAGTGGCCCGGCGTGGTCACCGTGGGTGTGTTTGCCCACCAAAAGGCGCATGTCTGCTTGCTGGGCACTGCCGCCGGCGTGAAGACACTCATTTACTAAATCTACGCACGGACAACACCATGCTCAACATGCTGTGGTTGGGCTTTTTTCTGGTGGCTGCCGTGGCAGCGCTGGCCCAATGGCTGATCGGTGGTCAACCCCAAGTGTTTGCCAGCATGGTGCAAGCGCTGTTTGCCATGGCCAAGCTCTCTGTCGAGGTCATGGTGCTGCTGTTTGGCACGTTGACCTTGTGGCTGGGTTTTCTGCGCATCGCTGAAGAAGCCGGTGTGGTGCAGTGGCTGGCCAAGGTGCTCGGCCCATTGTTTGGCAAGCTGATGCCCGAGGTGCCGCGCGGGCATCCGGCGCTGGGGCTGATTACGCTCAATTTTGCGGCCAACGGTCTGGGCTTGGACAACGCTGCCACGCCCATGGGCCTGAAAGCGATGCGGGCGCTGCAAGACTTGAACCCCAAGCCCGACACAGCGACCAACGCGCAGATTTTGTTTTTGGTGCTCAACGCCTCATCGCTCACGCTGCTGCCCGTCACCATCTTTATGTACCGCATGCAGCAGGGCGCGGCAGACCCCACGCTGGTGTTTTTGCCCATTTTGCTGGCCACCTCTGCATCCACCTTGGTGGGCTTGCTGGCGGTAGCGCTGGTGCAGCGGTTGCCCATCTTCAGTCCGGTGGTGTTGGCGTATTTGCTGCCCGTTGCACTGGCACTGGGTGGGTTTATGGCTTTGCTGACCACGCTCAGTGCGGCAGCGTTGGCTTCTTTGTCTGCATTGTTGGGCAACTTCACGCTGTTTGCGCTGGTGGTGCTCTTTGTCAGCCTGGGTGCTTACAAGAAAGTGCCGGTGTATGACAGTTTCATTACCGGAGCCAAAGAAGGCTTTGATGTCGCCAAAGGCCTGCTGCCGTATCTGGTAGCCATGCTCTGCGCGGTGGGCGTGTTTCGCGCTTCGGGGGCACTGGACTATGTGCTGGATGGCATCCGCTGGAGCGTGCACATACTGGGCATGGATGGCCGCTTTGTGGATGCGCTGCCCACCGCTTTGGTCAAACCTTTTTCGGGCAGTGCCGCGCGTGCCATGTTGATTGAGACCATGCAGACCCAGGGCGTGGACAGTTTTGCCGCGCTGGCTGCGGCCACCATCCAAGGCAGCACCGAGACGACTTTTTACGTGCTGGCGGTGTATTTTGGCGCGGTGGGGATTCAGCGTGCCCGCCACGCCGTAGCGTGTGCCTTGGTGGCAGAGCTGGCCGGTGTGGTGGCCGCCATTGCAGTGTGCTACTGGTTCTTTGGCTAAGAGGATTCGTTGACCCACTCAACGCTGGTACACGGTAGGGCGCTTTTCAGCATGGTGGCTGACTTATAAGGCGCGGGGTTCGTCACGGATTTGTCACGAGAAATTCACATAATGTTGCAGATAGGACAGGTCTGCACCCATGTTTTTTCTTCCCCAGCGTTTGCGCGCACTGATTGCCAACCGGACTTCTGGCCCCGCCAACTCCCGCTGGCGCAGTCACCAGCAATCTGCGCATGTGGCCATGGTGGTCATCGTGGTTCTGGGCTTGTCCGCTTCGTGGTGGCTGACCAGCAAGCACTTGCGCATACAGCTGACGCATGTGGAGCAGTCGGCGCGCATGCAGCAAGCGGGCTGGGCTGCGCTGGTGTCTGAAAACCTGCGGCAGGTGATTGAGAAAGCACAGCTGATGAGCGTGGTGGCTTTGCAAGGGGTGCAAAGCAAAGGCCCCTGGCAGCAACAACTGGCGCACATGCTGGATCGCGATCCGGTGTTTGTGCGTTTTGCCTTGTTTGATCAAAAACTGCAATTACTGGCAGGTCATGCACAGGCGCAGCAAGAGTTGCAAGCGTTGCTGCCACACCAGCAGGGCTCTTGCGAGGAGGGTAAGGGGGCTTTGTTGCTGCACCAGCCTGTGGCGCCATCCTCCCCCGCACGCGCAGGCGCTGTGCCGCTGCTGCTGTGTGTGGCCGATGACAAAGGCATCTCGCAGGGTTATTTACTGCTGCACATGGACATGGGTTATTTTTTGCGCCTGCACATGGACATGGATTTGGGGCAAAGCGGCAGCCTGCACTTGCTGGCACCGGATGGCAGTGAGCTTGCCGCCATGTCGGGTGGTGGCTGGCTGGCATCCACACCGCAGCAGCGGTTGACTGTTTTCCAGCAGGTGAGCGAAGGCGCAGGCGCCATCAATTTCTTCTTGCAGCCCGGGAAAGAGCGTCTGGGCAGCTACCACCGTGCCAAGCACATGCCTTTGACGGTGGTAGTCAGCCGTGATTGGCAGGAGATACGGCAGAACCACACAGAGAACGCGCAGCGCCTTTGGGGTATTGTGGCCACGGTGTCATTGCTGATGCTGCTGGCCACCTGGGCCTTGAAGCGCAGCATGGCACGGCGCCAGCATTTGCTGGAGGTTTTGACCGAGGCCGATCACAAACAGCAAGCGCTGATTGCGCAGCTTGAGAGTGAAAAACAACGTGCCCTGGAATTGGCGGCCAGCGATCCTTTAACCGGATTGCACAACCGGCGCATGTTTTATGAACTGGTGTCCAGCCACTTGGCGCTGGCTCGCCGCAGCCGTAAACATTACGCACTGCTGTACCTGGATCTGGACCATTTCAAGCACATCAACGACACCTTGGGACACCACACGGGCGATGCTTTGCTGCAAGCCGTGGCCGAGCGGTTGCGCACCATGCTGCGCGGCTCCGACATCATTGCGCGCATGGGGGGCGATGAGTTTGCGGTGCTGGTGACTGCGATGGATGACATGCATGACATGGATGGACTGGCACAAAAACTGGTGGCTGGGCTGAGTGCGCCCTACGAGGGTATAGGTGATCAGGTGGTACATACCTCGACCAGTATGGGCGTGGCCTTTTTTCCACGCGACGGGCATGACGTGCAGGTGCTGTGTCGCCACGCAGATACAGCCATGTATGCCTCGAAAAAGGCCGGGCGTAACCGCTATACCTACTATGACCGCGTGCACAACCCCGACAGTGAGCGGCGTTACCGTTTGCTGCGGCAGCTGCCGCAAGCGATTACGGATGAGCAATTGGTGCTGCACTTTCAGCCCAAGGTGCGACTGGAAGATTGCGCGATTGTCGGGATGGAAGCGCTGGTGCGGTGGCAGCACCCGGACTTCGGCCTGATCTACCCCGGAGATTTCATTCCCATGGCTGAAGAGCATGGGCACATTCAGGCGCTGGGTGACTGGGTGATGCAGGCTTGTTGCCGACAGATTGCTGCGTGGCGCATGCAGGGCATTGACGTGGTGCCGCTGGCATTCAACGTCTCGCCCTTGCAGCTCAAAGACTGTGCATTTCCAACGCGCATAGCGACTTGCCTGCAGCACTACGGGGTGCGTGCATCTGACATCGAAGTAGAAGTCACAGAAAGCTGTTTGGTAGAACCGGATGGCCTGTCCGCACGTGTGCTGTACCAACTGCAGAACATGGGCGTCAAGATTGCGCTGGATGACTTTGGTACGGGCTTTTCTAGTCTGAGCCAGATTCGGGCTTTGCCGATTAGTACCATCAAGCTTGATAAATCGTTTGTCAACGCGCTGCGCAGCAGCCATGAAGCGGGCGTGCTGGTGACTTCCATTATTACCTTGGCGCACAATTTAAAGATGCAGGTGGTGGCAGAAGGTGTGGAGCTGATGGACCAACTGGTGTACCTGAAGACTGCAGGCTGCGACGTGGTGCAGGGTTACTTTCTCAGCCGCCCGGTACCTGTGCAACAGGCCGAGATTTTGCTCAAGCAAGGCGTGCTGGAGCCCACATGAAGCGCATCAGCGATTGCCGTGAAGCACACAGTCCGGCGCAGCAATTACTGGCCGGGCTTTAACAGGTTTTGAACGCGGTTTATGGCTGTGTTTTAAGGCGCAACAACTGGCCATTGCTGCGATCGGTCAGCACATACAGCCATCCATCCGGGCCTTGGCGCACATCGCGCACGCGCTGTTCCAACTGCGGTAGCAGAGGCTCTAGCTGCGTGACCTTGCCATCATTCAGTGTGATGCGCTCCAGTCTTTGCGCCTTGAGTGCACCGACCACCATTTGCCCTTTCCAGCCCGGGTAGCGGTCTGAGGTGATGAAGGTCATGCCTGACACAGCAATAGACGGCGTCCATTGGTGCACCGGCTGCTCCATGCCTGCTTGGTGCGTGATGCCTGCTCCAATTTTGCCGCCGCCATAGTTTTCACCGTAGGTGATGACCGGCCAGCCATAGTTTTTGCCGGGTTCAGGGCGGTTGATTTCATCGCCGCCTTGTGGGCCATGCTCGTTCATCCAGAACGTGCCATCCGGCGCCAGTGCCGCGCCTTGGGGGCTGCGATGGCCGTAGCTCCAAATTTCGGGGAGTGCATCGCTGCGGCCCACGAAGGGGTTGTCCTTGGGCACGCTACCGTCTTTGCCAATGCGCACAATTTTGCCCAAGTGGCTTTGCAGGTTCTGCGCTTCTTCTTTGAAATGAGAGCGTTCGCCCAGCGTTAACAGCAGTGTGCTGTCCGGCCGCTCCACAATGCGGCAGCCAAAGTGCAGCTGGCTGGCTTTTTTGGGTTTTTGGCTGAAGATGACTTGCAGATTTTCCAACTGGCGCTCGTCGGTGGACAGCTGGGCCTTGGCCAGTGCGGTGCTGTTGCTGCCGTTGGCTGCGGGCTCTGAATAGCAAAAATACACCGTACGGTTTTGCGCAAAGCCACTGTCCAGCACCACATCCAGCAGGCCACCTTGACCACCCGCTGCAATCGGAGGAAGACCTTGCAACGGACTGCCCAGTTTGCCGCTGGCATCAATCACCCGCATCCGGCCGGGGCGCTCAGTCACTAAAAACTTGCCATCGGGCAGGAAAGCCACGGCCCACGGATTTTGCAGGCCTTTGGCCACCACTTCAGGTTTGACCTCCAGCGCTTGTGCAGAACTGATCAGCAAACTGAAAGCGAGTGCGGAATAAGAAAGAGGGGGCGAGCGCATGGTGGAGTCTCCTGGATAGGGGGTTGCATCAACGCCAACGCGAATCGATGGCAGAAAAAGTTGGCAATGAAGGCGCCGTGGCCTATGCCGCAGGTGTATAAAACACCTTGATTTATTCTATGCCGCCCATGTGCGCGGCATTTTTTGTTCTTTTTCGAAGAAAGGCCCCCTATGGGAGCGCAATGGAAAGCCAAGGGCAAAGCTCTGGCTGCGGACGCCAAAGGCAAGCTGTTTGGCAAGCTGGTCAAGGAAATTACAGTCGCTGCCCGTCTGGGCGGTGGCGACCCTTCAAGCAATGCGCGCCTGCGCATGGCGGTTGAAGCAGCCCGTAAGGCTTCCATGTCCAAAGAAACGCTGGACCGTGCCGTCAAAAAAGGCTCGGGCGTGGGCGCTGATGCCGTCAACTACACCAGCGTGATCTATGAAGGCTACGCACCGCACCGCGTGCCGGTGATGGTGGAATGCCTGACCGACAATCCCAACCGCACCGCACCCAATATGCGCGTGTGCTTTCGCAAGGGCCAGATGAGCGCTGTGGCGTGGGACTTTGACCACGTGGGCATGATCGAAGGTGAACCCGAAAACGGTGCAGATGTGGAGTTGGCCGCGATTGAAGCCGGCGCCCAAGACTTTGAAGCGGGCGACGAAGAGGGCGTGACTTTATTCATCACCGAGCCATCGGATCTGGATGCTGTGAGCAAGGCGCTACCCGCGCAAGGCATCAAGGTGCTGTCGGTCAAGCTGGGCTACAAGGCCAAGTCCCCCGTAAGCATGTCCAGCCTGTCGGCAGAGCAGCAAGAAGAAGTGCAAGATTTCTTGGCAGGTCTGGACAACGACGACGACGTGCAGCACGTGTTTGCAGGCTTGGTGGACTGATTCCACACTGCTGAGCTAACCAAAAAAAGGACTGCATGCATGCAGTCCTTTTTTTATGTGATTTTAAAAAACATAGCTGCTGGCGCTTGTTTTTCAATTAATTCGCGGTGATTTATATTCCAATCAGCCTAAATACATAGGCCGGTAGCTATGTGTTTTGCTGACTGATGTCAGAAGCTGCTTAGGGCGTAAAGGGCACTTCAGACTGAAGCTGATAGCAGCTCAGCCATGGCTGCGTGCATGCGCCGCATTGAAGGGGCTGAGTTGGGACAGAGGGTATGGCAGATGAGAAATTCCGCCTCGTCAGTGGACGTTGAGAGGCAGTGATGCTTGCACTGTCAGCGCGCAGTGCTTTCACGCAGTTGGATGACATCGGGCCATCATCTGTATTCGCTGCATTTAAGAATGCATGAGCACGCACGACCTTAGGCCGAGACGAGAGAGAAGAAAGGGCTGTTGCAGCTGGCGTGCTGGTAGTCTTTACCGACCGCTAGTGGTGGGCTAAGCAATCAGCCCATGCTGACGCGCCATGTGGATGGCGCGGGTGCGAGAGGAAACAGACATTTTTTGGTAAATCTTCTTGACGTGGCATTCCACCGTGAACTTGGAGAGGTAGAGTTGCTCGGCAATTTCACGGTTGGTCATGCCTTGTGCCACCAGTTGCAAAATCTCATGCTCGCGTCCACTGAGTGGCGGCATGGCGGAATCTGGTTCTGAAGCAGCAGCAGGTTTGGGCGCCGCCGCAAACTCTTGCATGATGCGCTTGGCAATGAACGGGTCAATCGGTGCTCCACCGCGCAAGGTGCTTGCAATCCCAAGACACAGCTCCAGATCATCGCGCTCCTTGAGCAAGTAGCCAGTGGCACCGGCGCGTAGCGCTCCCAAAATGGCGTCTTCTGTGCTCCACGCCGAAATCACCAAAATCATCATCGCTGGATCGCGTGCGCGCAGCTCCTCGATCACGGTGTGGCCAGAACCATCGGGCAACCCCTGGTCCACCAAAGCCAGCGCAATCGGTTCGTGCGCGTAAATTTCACGCGCTTGCGCAACGCTTTCCGCCCACAGCAACGCGGATGTTTCATAGCCCATGCCTTGCAACAAAGCGCGCAGGCGTTGGGTGACGCTGGGCTCGTCTTCTACGATTAGTACAGGTGCGGCCAGCAAGAGGGAAGCGAGGAACGGCGAAGAATTGGTCGACAAAACGTGGTGTGCAGCCTTGAGACGAAGGTTCTATGTCATGTATTGCACCGCATGCACAAAGGTTTGCACATCCCTGAAATTGGTGATTTTGTGCAGGAAAACAAAATAAATCATTAGATAGGTGGCTTCGCTGCTATGCATAGCAGCGTGATGTATTAAGTAAAGGCTGTTTGGGTAAGGGCCAGTACCCAGGGGCTTTGCTGCAGCCCCCTCGGATGCATCGGATTTTCAATAAATTGAGAGCTGCTTACGCAGCATGTTCGAAGGTTTGCAACATTAAAGTATTCGAAATTGTTGAAATTTCAACGTGCTTAGCTATCAATTTTTAGAACCCGCTAACAGTTTTTCGACTGCTTGCGGGTAAGAGGCGCTTTGCTTGAGCCGCTCAGTCGTGGTAACGCTCAGCCAGTGCGTTGGCAGCCAGCATGGCGTCATAAACCTCTTGTTCGCTGATGGGGCGGCCCATATTGCCCATGGTGTCGTTTTTGTCGCAGGCCACTTTGGCAACCTGGCGCCATTCCGCATCCACCCATTCCTTCAGGCCAAAATCGCGCAGCGACAAGGGCAGGCCTGCGGCTTTGATAATGCGGATGACTTCTTCTACCTCTGTGTGTGGTGCGTTTTCTAGCACCAGCTGGGTGAGTAGACCAAAAGCTACTTTTTCGCCATGCTGTGCATGGTGCAAAGCGGGCACCACGGCCATGCCGTTGTTGACAGCGTGGGCACAGGCCACACCGGCTGCTTCAGCACCGACACCGCTCAGGTAGATGGTGGCTTCAATGGTTTCCTCCAGCGCCGGTGTTACCGCTTGGTTGCGCACGGCATCCATGGCTGCATCAATGTTTTTGCGCAGAATTTCATAGCACATCTCACCCAACCCAAGCCCTGTGCGCGAGGGCCGTTTTAGGATCAACTTGCTGCCGTTGCAGCGCCACGAGGCGCGCGCTTCAAAGTAGGTGGCTAGCGCATCACCCACACCCGCGGCAAAAAAGCGTGCCGGAGCTTGGGCAATGATTGCAGTGTCTGCCAAGACGGTGTCGGGGTTGTGGGGCAGAAAAAGATAGTGGTCAAAGGTGCCATCGGCTTGGTAAATCACAGCCAGAGCGGTGCAGGGGGCATCGGTCGAGGCAATGGTGGGCACCAAGACCAAGGATGCCTTGCAAGTGTGCGCGACGGCTTTGGCCGCATCCAGCGCCTTGCCTCCGCCGACACCAACCACCACATCGGCACCGCTGGCTTTGAATGCTGCGCTCAAGTGTGCGATTTCGATGGTGGTGCATTCGCCGGTGAATTTTTCTACGTGGCTGCGAATGCCTTGCGCAGCCAGTGCCGGGACGGTGCTGGTGTGAATGCGTTTCCAGCAAAATCCATCGGCCAAAAAGAATGCGAAGTCACCGTGCTCGGCGATGTACTCGCCCACTTGGTCAAACAGGCCAGCGCCGATCAAAAACTTCTTGGGAGAGGAGACGGAGCGTGGAGTCATGGGGCACCTTCGTTGTGTTCTAGGGTTTACCATGATGCGCGCCTGCCGGTGCGCATGACTGGTGGTTATGGTCACTGCTTGAGGCTTGTCAAAAAGTCAGTGCGACTGAAAATTTCGACATTTGTGCGCAGTCTCAAATGCAAAGAGCACAAAAAAGGCTTCCCGAGGGAAGCCTTTGAAACACAGTGTGTGTGAATTACTTGGTGCCAAAGATGCGGTCACCCGCATCACCCAGGCCGGGCAGGATGTAGCCGTGGCTGTCCAGTTCACGGTCAATGGCGGCAGTGAAAATCTCGACATCGGGATGCGCTGCCTGCATGGTCTTGATGCCTTCAGGTGCAGCCAGCAAACACATGAACTTGATGGATTTGGGGGCGCTCTTGTCTTTGAGTTGCTGTACAGCCGCTGCCGCCGAGTTGCCGGTCGCCAGCATGGGGTCGACCACGATCACGTCGCGCTCAGCCATGTTTTCGGGCATCTTGTAGTAGTACTCGACAGGCTGCAGGGTTTCAGGGTCGCGGTACAGGCCAATGTGGCCAATACGCGCACCGGGGACCACGTTGAGCATGCCGTCCAAGAAGCCATTGCCTGCGCGCAGGATGGACACTAGGGCCAGTTTTTTGCCGTCAATGACCTTGCCGACCATTTTTTCCATGGGCGTTTCGATTTCTAGATCTTGCAATGGAAAGTCGCGCGTGATTTCGTAGGCCATCAGGGTAGACAGCTCGCCCAGCATGCGGCGAAAGCTGTTGGTGCTGGCTTCCTTGCGGCGCATCAGCGTCAGCTTGTGCTGGATTAGGGGGTGGTCGATGAGGTGGACATTGCTCATGGTCGGGATGTTTCTGGTGAGTAAAAGTGCAGGCGGCATTCAAGGCTTGGGGGTGTTGCTATTGTTTCTGATCCAAGCGTGTGCACTGCCACCGCACATTGCGATGCCCCGCATTGTCCTTTTTTCTGAGTGAATATGGAGAAAGTGTTGCGCTTGTCTGCATGCGCTAGGGTGTTTTTTGATGCGGCGCACATGCAAATGGGCTTTTGCGCCCAAGAAAACGTCTGAACAAAGGGTTCAGTCCAGGCCCATGCGGGAAAATGTGCGCTGTGGTGTCAGCCCGGGAAATTCACCCGAGCGCTTTTGCTGCATGGCTTGCACTGATTCCATGACGTGGCGGTTGCTCCAAATGCCTGCTTGCAGCCAGCCCATTTGCCACAGGCTGTCTTGCACGCTGTGGTCGCGCGCAAAGTTCAGTGCTTGTTTGCTGCCCCAAATGGCAATTGGTGGTTTGGCTGCAATCTCTTGCGCGCATTGCATTGCGGCGGTGAGCATGGCGTCTTGGGTCTCAAACACCTGGTTCACAAACCCGTGTTGCAGTGCTGCCTGTGCTGGCCAGCGGCGGCCGGTATAAGCCAGCTCTTTAACGAGGCCCATAGGCAGCAGTTTGGGCAAGCGTTGTAAGCTGCCTAAGTCAGCCACCATGCCAATGTTGATTTCTTGGACGCAGAAAAACGCATCTTGGGTGGTGTAGCGAATGCAGGCGCAACACACCATATCGAGTGCACCGCCTATACAGCCGCCTTGGATGGCTGCAATGACGGGTATGCGTAATTGCTCAATGCGCGTAAAGGCCTGCTGCATCACCCACAGAAATTCGGTCAGCGCTGCACGGCCTTCTGGGCTTTGATCCTGGGGAATGAAATCAGGGTTGGCAAAGGTGTCCAGCGCCATGCCTGCGCTGAAGTGTTTGCCAGTGCTGCTAATGACCAGTGCACGCACATCACCCTGGGACTGGATGTGCGCCAAAGCGGTATCCAGATCGCGCCAGAAACCGGGGTGCATGGTGTTGAGACTGTCGGGCTTGCTCAACTGAAGGTGGGCAACATGGTCTTGCACCAGAAGCTGCATAACCGACAAAGAGGCGAGAGGTGTGCTGGAAGAGGTTGGCATATGGCACGGCACTCTAGACAGAGGCCGGGCCTTGGCAAAGTCGCACATTCCCTGATGTGCCCACTTTGCTGGCTATTTTTTGCTGCCGGTCAAACTGCCCAGCACACCGCGCAGCAGTTGCCGGCCCAGTTGATTGGTCATGTTCCGGGCCGTGGATTTGACAAGGCTTTGCACCAATCCGTCTTTTTTACCGCCGCGCGGGCCGGTGGAACCAAACAGAAAGTCGTTCAAGCCGCCCATCAGGCCACTGTCTGTCTGCTGCGCTGCTGCATGGTTGCCGCTAAGGCCCCCTGTGGCGGTGGGTGCTGTGGCGGCACGCGCTTGCAGTTGTTCGTAGGCAGACTCGCGGTCAACGGTTTTGTCGTATACACCGGCAACCAAAGAATTGGCCAGCAAAGCGCGGCGTTGCGTGTCTTGGATAGGTCCAATCTGGCTGCCCGGTGGCACCACAAAGACGCGCTGGGTAATACCAGGGCGGCCTTTTTCATCCAAGAAGCTGATCAAGGCTTCACCCACCGCCAGCTCTGTGATGGCTGCCTCAATATTCACCTCGGGGTTGGGGCGCATGGTTTGCGCGGTCGCTTTGACGGCTTTTTGATCCTTCGGGGTAAATGCGCGCAGCGCGTGCTGCACGCGGTTGCCCAACTGTGCCAGCACACTGTCTGGAATATCCATGGGGTTTTGTGTCACAAAGTACACCCCCACGCCCTTGGAGCGCACCAGCCGCACTACCAGTTCGATGCGCTCTACCAGGACTTTGGGTGCGTCGTTGAACAGCAAATGCGCTTCATCAAAGAAGAACGCCAGTTTGGGTTTTTCCGGGTCACCAATTTCTGGCAGCTGCTCAAACAACTCGGACAGCATCCAGAGTAGGAAGGTGGAGTACAGCCTGGGCGATTGCATGAGTTTGTCAGCTGCCAGAATATTCATCACACCACGCCCTTGAGCGTCGGTTTGCATCAGATCTTCAATGTTGAGCATGGGCTCACCGAAAAATTGATCACCCCCTTCGGATTCGATTTGTAGCAGGCCCCGCTGGATAGCGCCGACGCTGGCTGCAGAGATGTTGCCGTATTCAGTGGTGAACTGTTTGGCGTTCTCTCCCACGTGCTGCAGCATGGCGCGCAGGTCTTTGAGGTCCAGCAGCAGCATGCCGTTGTCGTCAGCAATTTTGAAGATGATGTTGAGCACACCCATCTGGGTGTCGTTCAGATTCAGCATGCGGCCTATCAGCAATGGCCCCATATCGGAAATCGTGGCACGAACAGGGTGGCCTTGAACGCCAAATACATCCCACAGCGTACTCGGGCATGCAACCGGCTCAGGGATCGCAATGCCTCGCTCTTGCAGCGATGCCACCAGCTTGGTGCCCACGTTGCCGAGTTGGCTGATGCCTGTCAGGTCTCCTTTGATGTCGGCTAAAAATACGGGAATTCCTGCTAAAGAGAAGCTTTCTGCAATCTTTTGCAGCGTCACCGTTTTTCCGGTGCCGGTGGCGCCAGTGATCAAACCATGCCGGTTTGCCATGTGGGGCAAGATGGAGCAAACAATCTCACCACGCTGAGCAATAGGTAATGCTGGGGCCATGTTCGGGTTTCCTCTGTCAAGTTACGCTGTCAAAAGTAGAATCCGTGCCCAGTAGATTAAATCAAGACCAAAGGATTGCCTGTGGCAGGACATAGTAAGTGGGCCAACATCCAGCACCGTAAGGGTCGCCAGGATGAGAAACGCGGCAAGATCTGGACGCGCATCATCCGCGAAATCATGGTTGCAGCCCGCCAAGGTGGCGGAGATCTGACAGCCAATCCACGCCTGCGTTTGGCTGTAGAGAAGGCCAAGGCTGCCAATATGCCTGCTGACAACATCAAGCGCAACATCGACAAGGCTACGGGCAATCTGGAAGGCGTGACCTACGAAGAAATCCGCTACGAAGGCTACGGCATTGCCGGTGCAGCCATCATTGTCGATACCATGACTGACAACCGTGTCCGCACGGTGGCCGATGTGCGCCATGCGTTTAACAAGTATGGTGGCAACATGGGCACGGAAGGCTCGGTGGCCTTCCAGTTCAAGCACTGTGGTCAGATTATTTTTGCGCCAGGCACTTTGGAAGATCAAGTGATGGAGATCGCGCTGGAGGCTGGCGCAGAAGATGTCGTGACCGACGAAGACGGGGCCATCGAGGTGTTGACCGCTCCTGGAGACTTTGAGGCGGTCAAGAACGCGTTGGAGGCCGCAGGCCTGAAGCCAGAAGTGGCGGAAGTGACCATGCGCGCTGAAAACACCATTGAATTGCAAGGCGACGACGCTGAGCGCATGCAAAAACTGCTGGACGTACTGGAAGATTTGGACGACGTACAAGACGTTTACCACAACGCTGAAATATGAAAATTCTTGTGATTGGCGGCGGTGGCCGTGAGCACGCATTGGCGTGGAAATTGGCCCAGTCGCCCAAGGCGACCAAGGTGTTTGTGGCTCCTGGTAACGGAGGTACAGCATTGGCTGGCGGCAAGTTGCAAAACTTGCCAATTACGGATGTGGTCAAGTTGCGGGAATGGGCTCAAGCGGAGGGCGTTGCCCTGGCAGTAGTGGGTCCTGAGGCTCCTTTAGCTGCCGGTGTGGTGGATGAGTTCCGTGCACACGGTCTGAAGGTATTTGGCCCCACCAAGGCTGCTGCGCAGTTGGAGTCGTCCAAAGCTTTCTCGAAAGCATTCATGCGCCGCCATGGTATTCCCACGGCCGACTACGACACATTCACTGATCCCGTTGCTGCCCATGAGTTTGTGAACCGCTTGGGCGCCCCCATCGTGATCAAGGCCGATGGTCTGGCGGCTGGCAAGGGTGTGGTCGTGGCCATGAGCTTGCAAGAAGCCCACGATGCGGTGGACTTCATGCTTGTCGACAACAAATATGGCGTGCAGCACAACGAGGGTGGTGCGCGCGTGGTGATTGAAGAGTTTCTGGCGGGTGAAGAGGCGTCGTTCATCGTGCTGTGTGATGGCAAGAACGTGGTGGCCATGGCCACCAGCCAGGATCACAAGCGCCTCAAAGACAACGACGAAGGCCCGAACACAGGTGGCATGGGTGCTTATTCGCCCGCGCCGGTGGTTACGGCGGATGTACATGCCCGCGCCATGCGTGAAATCATCCTGCCTACTATCCGTGGCATGGAAAAGGACGGCATTCCGTTCACCGGTTTCCTGTATGCCGGTCTGATGATTGACGGCAATGGTCATCCCAAGACGCTTGAGTTCAACACCCGCATGGGTGATCCTGAAACGCAGCCCATCATGATGCGCTTGAAGAGCGACTTGGTGGATGTGATGCTGGCCGCAGTGGATGGCAAGCTGGAGCATGTGGAGCTGGAGTGGGACCGCCGTACGGCCTTGGGTGTCGTGATGGCCGCTGCAGGCTATCCAGAAGATCCGCGCAAGGGTGATGCTATTACGGGCCTGCCTGCTGAAGAAGACGATGCCGTGGTTTTCCATGCCGGCACACAGCTCAATGAGGCTGGCGTTCCTGCTACGACGGGCGGACGCGTTTTGTGTGTGACCGTGCTGGCAGACAGCGTGCGCCAAGCCCAGCAGCGTGTGTACGACGTGACGCGAGGCGTCCATTTTGATGGCATGCAATATCGCCGTGACATTGGCTTTCGTGCCATCAAAAGCTAAGCATCGATAGGGAACTCCACGTGCCAGAGCAAAAAGCCACAGTCGACAACGTTCGCGCCTATTTAATGGGCTTGCAAACCAGCATCACCCAAGCGCTGGAGGCGGTGGAAGCCGCCGCTGGCGTAGGCTCTGCCAAGTTTTTGGCGGACCCGTGGCAAAAAGGTGTGGACGAGCGTTTGCAAGGCGATGGCATCACCCAAATTTTGGAAAATGGGGTGGTGTTTGAGCGTGCTGGCTGTGGTTTCTCGCACGTGAAGGGTGCGCAATTGCCGCCTTCTGCAACACAGCATCGGCCCGAATTGGCCGGTGCCCCGTTTGAAGCTATGGGGGTGTCGCTGGTGTTTCACCCGCGTAACCCCTATGTGCCGACGGTACACATGAATGTACGCATGATTGCGGCTGGCCACGATGGGCAGGAGAAAACCTGCTGGTTTGGCGGCGGTATGGATTTGACGCCAGTCTATGGCTTTGAAGAAGATGCGGTGCATTTCCATCGTACGTGCCGTGGTGCGGTGCAGCCGTTTGGCGCTGGCCTGTACCCACGCTTTAAGCAGTGGTGCGACGAATATTTTTATTTGAAGCACCGCGATGAACAGCGGGGCATTGGCGGCATCTTCTACGATGACTTCAGTGAGCTGGGCCAAGACCAAGGTTTTGCCATGATGCGCTCAGTTGGCGATGCATTCTTGTCGGCTTATCTACCTGTGGTGGAACGCCGTAAGGCCATGCATTACGGCCCCGATCAAGTCGATTTTCAGCGCTACCGCCGTGGCCGCTATGTGGAATTTAACTTGGTATGGGATCGTGGCACGCACTTTGGACTGCAGTCCGGTGGGCGCACCGAATCGATTTTGCTGTCCATGCCTTTGCAAGCCAGCTGGAGTTACCAGCGGCAAGATGCTGCTGGCACGTCAGAAGCGCAGTTGCTGAGCCAATACTTGGTGCGACGCGACTGGCTTTGAGTCAGGTAAAGCGTCAGCGACGCAGGAAAACTATAATTTCCATAGCTACCGACCACAGGGACCCTGTGGTCGGCATTCTTTTTACAACCATAATAAAAGCCCTGTCAGCGTGGGGCAGCATACGAATGGGCATTGAAGTGCCCGATGCCGCCGCGCTATATTGACTGGTATTTTCCAACCAAACATCGCCTGATGAGCACTTCCACACAATCGGATTCCGCAGCCAAGAAAGACGTGACCAAACTCCAACGTGCCATCGTCGATGGCTTGGAAGACGTCAAGGCCCAAGACATTCAGGTTTTCAATACCGAACACCTGTCGCCGCTGTTTGAGCGTGTGATCGTCGCCTCTGGGGCATCCAACCGCCAGACCAAAGCTTTGGCTTCCAGCGTGCGTGACGCCGTCAAAAAGGCCGGTTTTGGTGTGCCTCGCCATGAAGGCGAAGAAAACGGTGAGTGGATCATTGTAGATTGCGGGCAGTGCGTCGTGCACATCATGCAGCCCACCATCCGCCAGTACTACCGCCTGGAAGAAATTTGGGGTGACAAGCCCGTGCGCCTGAAGCTGGGTGCTGCCAAGCCTTCGAAAATTTTTGCTTCGGAAGACGCCTCGGCTGAAGCCAAGCCTGCCAAGCGTTCTGCTGCTAAAAAGACCGCTGCTGCCATTGATGGCAAGACGGTGGTCAAAAAAGCCGCTTCAAAGAAAGCCTCTGCCCAAGCTGCTGCTGTGGCAGAGAAACCCGTGGCTGCCAAAAAGCCTGCGGCCAAGAAGTCTGCGGTGGCCAAGCCAGCGGCAACAGCCAAGCCCGTTGCTGCGAAAAAGCCTGCGGCCAAGAAGCCAGCAGCACCAGCAAAGACCGTAGTGGTCAAGCCTGTGAAGGCGCGCGGCGCCGCAGGCCGTACTGCCTCGGCAGAGAAGGCTCCCGCCAAGCGTCCTGCGCGCACTGCCAAGTAAGCGTCAGCGATGAAGCTGCTGATCGTGGCCGTAGGCCAGCATGTGCCTGAGTGGGCGCAGACGGCCTACGACGATTACGCCAAGCGGTTCCCGCATGAGTTAAAAGTGGAGCTCAAAACCGTCAAAACGGAGCCACGCGGCTCCAAGACGGTGGAGACTTTGTATGCAGCTGAGCGCAAGCGCATTGAAGCGGCCATCCCTCGGGGCACACGGATCGTAGTGCTGGATGAGCGCGGCACCAATTTGACGACCAAGGCACTTGCGCAGCGCCTGCAGCATTGGCAGCTGGACGGTGATGACGTAGCGTTGGTCATCGGTGGGCCTGATGGCCTAGATCCTGCATTTCGCCAGGCTGCGCACGAGCGCATTCGCTTGTCAGATCTGACACTGCCGCACGCCATGGTGCGTGTCCTGTTGATTGAGCAGCTGTACCGCGCGTGGTCCGTCAATGCGGGCCATCCTTACCATCGAGAATAAGACGAAGGTGCGTCTCTTTGCGCTATGCACAGCCCTGCCATTTCAGCAGGGCTTTGTTTTTGGTGAGGCGTGTGCGTGTGGTGCTGATTGCCCTCATGCATGGCGACGTGGTACTATTTTTTTAATAGCTTCTAGCGCTTGAATTCCGGGCGTTAGCGCCCATTCTTATTCATATCTTATGTCTGAATTTATTTATCTAGCCTCGCAAAGTCCGCGTCGCAGCCAGTTACTGCAGCAGCTGCAAGTACGGCACGAATTGCTGCTGCCGAATGCGGCAGGTGATGTAACTGAAGATGCCGAAGCCATTGAGGTGGCGCTGCCTGGGGAGTTGCCACGCAGTTATGTGCTGCGTGTCACGGGGCTTAAGCTGGATGCGGCTGTGGCCCGCTTGGAGCGTCGAGGTTTGCCGGCGGCTTCTGTGCTGGCATCTGACACGACCGTAGCGTTGGGGCAAGAAATTTTGGGTAAACCCGCTGATGAGGTTGAGGCACAAGCCATGCTGCGCAAACTGTCTGGACAGACCCATGAAGTGTTGACTGCCGTCGCCTTGCAGCATGGTGCACAGCGCTTGCAAGCATTGTCAGTATCCAGCGTGCGGTTCATGGCCATGAGTGATGCACAGGTGAAAGCCTATGTTGCCTCGGGCGAGCCGTTTGGCAAGGCGGGGGGCTATGGCATTCAAGGCTTGGCTGCAGCCATGATTGAGCACATCGAGGGCAGTTATTCGGGCATTATGGGTTTGCCCGTATTTGAAACTGCGCAATTGCTGCGTCAACTCGGCTGGAAGATGTAAGTAGCGGCATGCGCCTTGCATGCCCGCCTTATCGCACGCGATTCATCAAAAATAACAGGTACACATGCAGCAAGATATTTTGATCAACTGGTCCCCACAAGAAACACGTGTGGCAGTGGTAGAGCAGGGTGCGGTGCAAGAGTTGCACACCGAACGCACGCTGGAGCGGGGTTTGGTGGGCAATATCTATCTGGGCAAGGTCTCGCGCGTGCTGCCGGGAATGCAGTCTGCCTTCATTGATATTGGGTTGGAGCGTGCGGCCTTCTTGCACGTGGCCGATGTCTGGCACAGACATGAAAGCGGTGATGCGCCCATGGTTGCGCGCAAGAACGAGCCGCCCAAACCCATTGAGCACCAGGTGTTTGAAGGTCAATCCATCGTGGTGCAGGTCATCAAGGACCCAATTGGCACCAAAGGGGCGCGCCTTTCCACGCAAATCAGTATTGCGGGTCGTTTGCTGGTGCATTTGCCACAAGACGAACACATTGGTGTTTCGCAAAAAATCACACCCGAAGAGCGTGATGCCTTGCGCGGGCGCTTGCAGCAACTGGTGGGTTTGAAGGAAAAAGGCGGGGGTGGTGGCTTCATTTTGCGCACCAATGGGGAAGATGCCGCTGATGAAGAGTTGGCGGAAGACATTGCCTATCTGCGTAAGACCTGGGCACGTGTCAAAACTGCGGCGACAACCCTGCCGCCCATGTCGGTCTTGCATCAGGACTTGAATTTGCTGCAACGTGTACTGCGTGATTTGGTGGGCGAGAGTACGCAAAGCATTCGGATTGACTCGAAAGAGCAGTTTGACAAGCTGGTGGCATTTGGCAAAGAGTTCATGCCCAGTGCCGTGCCCAAACTGCAGCTGTACAAGGGTGAGCGTCCCATTTTTGATCTGTATTCCATTGATGAAGAAATAGCCAAGGCGCTGGGCCGCCGTGTGGATCTCAAATCCGGTGGTTACCTCATCATTGACCAAACCGAGGCACTGACCACCGTTGATGTGAACACCGGTGGTTATGTGGGCGCGCGCAATTTTGATGACACTATCTTCAAAACCAACCTAGAAGCCGCGCAAGCCATTGCGCGCCAACTGCGCCTGCGGAATTTGGGTGGCATCATCATTGCGGATTTCATCGACATGGCGCACGAAGAGCACCGTGAGCAGGTGCTGGCAGAACTGCGTAAGCAGTTGGTGCGCGACCGTGTAAAAACCATGTCGGGCACGTTTTCGCAGTTGGGGCTGGTGGAGATGACGCGCAAGCGCACGCGTGAATCGTTGGCGCACATGCTGTGTGAACCTTGCCCCGCTTGCCAAGGTAAGGGTAGTGTGAAAACCGTACGCAGTGTGGCTTATGAGATCTTGCGCGAAATCTTGCGCGAGGCCCGCCAGTTCAATCCCAAAGAATTCCGTGTGGTGGCTAATCCTGATGTGATTGACTTGCTGCTGGATGAAGAAAGTCAGCACTTGGCAGGCTTGAGTGACTTTATTGGCAAGCCTATCTCGCTAAAGGCCGAAGGTGGCTTGGTGCAAGAGCAATACGACATTGTTTTGCTGTAGTTCTTGCAGGTTGTGGTAGCACTAGTTTTTTTGCTGGAGGGGTTCTAAATCAACCCTCTGGCAAAAAAACTTGTGCAGTGCTCAAGAGGGTGTATCAGTTTTGGCGCTATGAATTGATTGCGGTGAGCGCGCGCATTTTTTACCATTTCGGAAATAAAAAAACCCGCTGTTTAGCGGGTTTTTTTATCAAGCTTGATTGGCTTGTGTGTTTGGTAGGCGCGATTGGATTCGAACCAACGACCCCCACCATGTCAAGGTGGTGCTCTAACCAACTGAGCTACGCGCCTGTGTTTGTTCGAAGCGTTAACTATAGCAGCGTTTGCATGCGGTAAAAGGAAAAATGGCAATTTCTCTAAGAAATCACCGTTTAAAAGTTTTGTTGGGTATCCACCCTTGGTGTGTACCCAGCATCCAACTCAATGGCTTACCAAATCTTCCACCACGGGCCTTTGGCTGCAGGTACCTTTGTGGCGTCTGCCGCATTGGCAAAGTTGCTTTCGCGCACACGCTTGGCATCATCGCGCAGATCGTTCATGCCCAGCTTGTCGTAGGAGTTGATCAAGATGTCGAGCGCTTCAAGGCTTGCAGGTACGCCTTGGTAGTCAGACAGCGCGGTTTGCGCACGCGCAATGGCTGCAACGTAGGCACCACGCGAATAGTAGTAGCGTGCGACATGGACTTCGTACTGTGCCAGCGAGTTGACAATGTAAGTCATGCGCTGGCGTGCATCGGGTGCGTAACGCGAGGCAGGGAAACGGGTGACCAGCTCGCTGAAGGCCTGGTAAGAGTCCTTGGCAGCTTTTTGATCACGCTCAGACAAATCTTGGCGCGACAGCCATGCAAACATGCCCAAGTTGTCATTGAAATTTACCAAGCCTTTGAGGTACAGCGCGTAGTCAATGGCAGGGCTGGCAGGGTGCAAGCGGATAAAGCGATCCAGCGTTGCATGGGCTTGCTCTTTTTCACCTGCCTTGTATTGGGCGTAGGCTTTTTCGATCTGCGCTTGCTGCGCCAAAGGTGTACCAGCTGCGCGGCCTTCGAGTTTTTCAAACAAAGGCACTGCCTTGTCAAAGCCACCGGCTTGAACTTCATCGCGTGCTTCTGTATAGATGCGATCAGGTGTCCAATTGGCCGTCGGATCTTCTTTGGTCGAGGAGCAACCGGCCAACAGGCCCGCTGTGAAAATAACAGCAAGAGCAGGTTGTGAAATACGCGGCATGGCGAACAGCTTTCGGACAGAGGTTGTCATAGGTTCTAGTAAGGCGGCTGCTCTAAGTGAGCTTTGTGCAGTCTGCAAGATGTGGTGCATTGTATAGGGCTAAATCTTTCACTTCGTAAGCCTTGTGCTACCTCGTATTGCTACGGGCATGCAACGAAGTTACCGCACGGCCTGCAGGCTGTTTCTACAATGGCGGCTATGTTTGTTCACTTGCGCCTGCACACTGAGTTTTCCGTCATTGATGGAACTTGCCGTATTAACGATGCCATCAGCACTGCTGCGGCAGATGGTCAACCTGCATTGGCTATTACAGACCTGAACAATTTGTTTGGGGCTCTCAAATTTTACAAGGCTGGCAGAGGCAAGGGCGTAAAGCCCATATTGGGCGCCGAGCTCAACATGGAAGGTTTTGCTGGGGGCTTGAATTGCCGCGTACTGGTCTTGGTACAAAGCCAGTTGGGTTACCACAATCTTTCAGAAATTTTGGCGCGCGGCTGGACGGGCAATGTCTCTAAAGTTCAAGCACAGCCCTTTTTTAAGTGGGAATGGCTGCAGGAATTGAATGAAGGGCTTCTGCTGCTCTCTGGTGCCAATGCCGGGCCGATCGGTCAGCTTTTGTCGCGCGGCGACAGCCAAGGTGCCTCAGACTTAGCTTTGCAGCTGGCCAGCACGTTCCCGCATCGCTTTTATCTGGAACTGCAGCGTGCGGGCCGGGCAGAGGACGAAAAACTGGTTGCACAGACGGTGCAGTTGGCTGCGCGCTTGAATTTGCCTGTTGTGGCAACCCATCCGATTCAGTTTTCCAAACCGAGCGACTTTGAGTCGCATGAAACACGTGTTTGCATTTCTGAAGGTGAAATTCTTGGCAATGCAAAACGGGTTCGCCGCTTTACGCGTGAACAGTATTTCAAAAGCAGCGCTGACATGGAGCAGCTGTTTGCAGACATTCCTTCTGCCATTGAAAACACACTAGAGATTGCGCGCAGGTGCAGCGTGGCCTTGAAGTTGGGCACCTATTTCTTGCCTGATTTCCCGGCGCCGGGTGGCATGACCATGGCGGATTACTTCCGCAAGGCATCTTTTGAGGGATTGGAGGAGCGCCTGCAGCTCTTGTTTGCAGATGCCAAACAACGCAGCGCCAAGCGCCCTGAGTACGTTGAGCGTTTGGAGTTTGAACTGGGCATCATCTTGAAGATGGGCTTTCCTGGCTACTTTCTGATCGTGGCAGACTTCATTAACTGGGCCAAGAACAATGGTTGCCCTGTAGGACCGGGGCGTGGTTCAGGTGCGGGCTCTCTGGTGGCGTATGTACTCAAGATCACCGACCTGGATCCTATTCATTACAACCTGCTGTTTGAGCGTTTCTTGAACCCTGAGCGCGTGTCCATGCCTGACTTTGACGTGGATTTTTGTCAGGCCAACCGCGATCGTGTGATTGACTACGTAAAGGATCGCTATGGTCGTAACGCTGTGAGCCAGATTGCCACTTTTGGCACGATGGCTGCGCGTGCGGTGATTCGTGACGTGGGTCGTGCGATGGACATGAGCTATGGCTTTTGTGACGGTATTTCCAAACTCATCCCCAATAAGCCGGGTTTGCACGTCACTCTGAAATATCCACCCAATTCCAAGAAAGAGGGTGACAAGTACACCTACGCGATTGAAGCAGAGCCTGTACTGGCGCAGCGCATTGAGCAAGAGGAAGACGTCAAAAATCTGATTGAGTTGGCGCAAAAATTAGAGGGCATGACGCGCAATATCGGTATGCACGCGGGTGGTGTGGTGATTGCGCCGGGCAAGTTGACCGATTTTTGTCCTCTGTACCAGCAGCCGGGCAGTGATTCTGCGGTTGCCATGTTCGACAAGGATGACGTGGAGCAGATTGGCTTGGTGAAGTTCGACTTCTTGGGCTTGGCGACATTGACCATTCTTGAGATCGCTCGTGAATTCATCATGAAGCGCCACAAAGGCCAGGAAGACTTCAGGTTTGAGACCATTCCGCTAGACGATTATCCGACTTACAAGCTCTTCCAAGAAGGTAAGACAGAAGCTGTATTCCAGTTTGAATCACGCGGCATGCAAGGGATGCTGCGTGATGCCAAGCCATCGCGTCTGGAGGACTTGATTGCGCTGAATGCGCTGTATCGCCCAGGGCCCATGGATCTGATTCCTTCTTTCGTGGCGCGCAAGCATGGCCGTGAAGAAATTGAGTATCCGCATCCTTTGGTTGAGAAGGTGCTGGCAGAAACCTACGGCATCATGGTTTACCAAGAACAGGTGATGCAGACTGCGCAGATCTTGGGTGGATATTCGTTGGGTGGTGCTGATTTGTTGCGCCGTGCGATGGGTAAAAAGAAAGTGGAAGAAATGGTCATGCACCGCGCCACTTTCTGTGAAGGTGCGGCCAAACAAGGTATCAGTGAAGACAAGGCCGGCGAAGTTTTCGACTTGATGGAAAAGTTTGCTGGCTACGGGTTCAACAAATCGCATGCAGCGGCTTACTCGCTTTTGGCTTATCACACAGCCTGGCTCAAGGTGCATTACACGGCAGAGTTCTTTTGCGGGAATATGACCGTGGAAATGGATAACACAGACAAATTGAAGGTGTTGTACGAAGATGCCATCAAGATGGGCATGACGTTTGAAATGCCTGATGTGAATCGGGGTGGTTACCGCTTTGAGCCTGTGACGGATAAAGTGATTCGCTACGGCCTAGGAGCCATCAAAGGGACAGGGCAGCAAGCGATTGAAGCCATCATTGCCGCCCGCGAGGGCCATGGTGTGGGGCCTGATGCCCAAGTTAAAGGACCATTCAAAAGCCTTTTTGATTTTTGCACGCGGGTAGACCGCAGCAAGCTGAATAAGCGCACGGTTGAGGCTTTGATCAGAGCCGGTGGATTTGACAGTATTCACCTAGACCGTGCGTCACTTGCCGCATCGATTGATACGGCCTTTGAATACGCCAGTGCGCAGTTGGCGAATGCCAACCAAGGTGGGCTGTTTGACATGATGGGTGACGATGCCCAAGGTGCCAGTGCCCAGGAACCACCTTTGACGGATACCCTGCCATGGGGTATCAAAACACGGTTGACACAGGAGAAACTGGCTGTTGGTTTCTACATTTCGGGCCACTTGTTTGATGAAGTAGAGCAGGAAGTGCGTAATTTCATTCGCACGCCTTTAAGCGAGCTCAGTGACAGCCGTGAACCCCAGTTGCTGGCCGGTATCGTCAGTGACCTGCGTGTGATTAACGGGCAGCGCGGCAAGCTGTGCTTGTTCAAGCTAGACGATAAAAGTGCGGTGCTGGAAGCTTCTATCGATGAGGCCACGCTGAACGCCAATAGTGACCTTTTGAAGGATGATGAATTTGTAGTGCTGAGCGGACGTGTCCAGCATGACCATTTCAGTGGTGGTTTGCGTCTAAAAGCGCAGAAGGTCTTCAGCATTGGTGATGCGCGTTGCCGCTTTGCCCGCTATCTGCAGGTAGATGCAGCACACAAAATGCCAGATCTCATGCGTATTCTGAGAGAGTTTCCTGCGCTGGTTGCTTCTGGCGAAGACGGAAATACTGAGCGTGGATTAAAGATTCGCCTTGGCTTACGTTGTCAGGATGGCGGTGCTGCAGCCTTGGCCGAGTTGGATATGGGAGAGCGCAATAAGTTTTACCCCAGCGACGCTGCACTTGCCGCTTGGCGTGCTGAAACCGGTAGTGTTGGCTGCCAAATTGTCTGGCGCAGCTAGTATGTACAGCATGTAGTCCATCCGCTTGCGGTGTCCTACATGATATTTCTTGAAATTACCCTTTTCGCGCCCAAGTAAAAACATGAAAAATGACTTTGGGCGGATCGCTAGAATGAAATTCATGGCTACCCAACAACCTCCGCAACGCCCTCAATTGCCAAATCAGATCCCCAGGGAGGATGATGGCAACTCTGTGGTGCTGGAAAGGCGTACACAAAAAGTTGCGCTTCCACCCATGTATCAAGTGGTCATGCTCAATGACGACTTCACTCCTATGGAGTTTGTGATTGAAGTGCTGCAAGAATTCTTTAGTAAAGATAAGGAACAGGCGACGCAAATCATGCTCAAAATCCATTTAGATGGGCGCGGCATCTGTGGTGTCTATTCCCGTGATATCGCTGCTACCAAGGTGGACCAAGTGCTTCAAGCTGCACACCAAGCTGGGCATCCCCTGCAAGCAGTGAGCGAGCCTATTGAATAAATAGTGTTCGCCCTGACCTATACACACAGTCTCATCAACAGCAAGCACAAAGGAGTTCGTACATGATTGCCCAAGAACTGGAAGTCAGCTTGCATATGGCGTTTGTGGAAGCCCGCCAACAGCGCCATGAATTCATCACCGTAGAGCATTTATTGCAAGCGCTGCTGGACAACCCCAGCGCTTCTGATGTGCTGCGCGCCTGCTCCGCCAATGTGGATGATCTGCGTGCATCACTGAGCAACTTCATCAAAGACAATACGCCGCAGGTTTCGGGCACCGAAGAGGTGGACACACAGCCCACGCTGGGTTTTCAGCGCGTGATCCAGCGTGCCATCATGCATGTGCAATCCACAGGCAATGGCAAAAAAGAAGTCACGGGCGCCAATGTGCTAGTGGCCATTTTTGGTGAAAAAGACTCACACGCTGTCTATTACCTGCACCAGCAGGGCGTGACGCGTTTGGATGTCGTCAACTATATTGCCCACGGTATTCGCAAGAGTGATCCGCCAGAACCGGCCAAGTCTGATACAGGCATGGAAGGTGAAGATGCCAGCGGCATGGGCAATGAACGTGCAGAGAAAGCTTCGCCGCTGGAGCAATTTACACAGAACCTGAATCAAGCCGCCAAGGATGGCAAGATTGATCCACTAATTGGTCGTGACTATGAGGTAGAGCGCACCATCCAGATTCTGTGCCGCCGCCGCAAAAACAACCCGTTGCTGGTGGGTGAGGCCGGTGTCGGTAAAACCGCGATTGCCGAAGGTCTGGCATGGCGCATCACAGAAGGCACGGTGCCAGAGGTTCTATCGGAAGCTGTGGTTTATTCTTTGGACATGGGTGCTTTGCTCGCTGGTACCAAATACCGTGGTGATTTTGAGCAACGCTTGAAGGGCGTGCTCAAAACGCTCAAAGAAAAGCCCAACGCAATTTTGTTCATTGACGAGATTCACACCTTGATCGGTGCGGGCGCGGCCTCGGGAGGTACTTTGGATGCCTCCAACTTGCTCAAACCGGCGTTGTCCAGCGGTCAACTCAAGTGCATCGGCGCTACGACCTTCACGGAGTACCGAGGTATTTTTGAAAAAGACTCAGCCCTGTCTCGCCGCTTTCAGAAGGTAGACGTGGTGGAGCCCACAGTGCCGGAGACCATTGAAATTCTCAAGGGTTTGAAGTCACGCTTTGAAGACCACCATGGTGTGAAATATGCGACTGAGGCCTTGCAAGCCGCTGCTGAGCTGTCTGCAAAGTACATCAATGATCGTCACTTGCCTGACAAGGCAATTGACGTGATTGATGAGGCTGGAGCTGCCCAGCGCGTGAAGCAAATTGCCTTGCGCAAGGACACGATCACACGCACAGAAATTGAAGAAATCGTTGCCAAGATTGCACGCATTCCGCCTGCCAATGTGTCTAACGACGACCGCAGTAAGTTGCAAACCTTGGAGCGCGACCTCAAGAGCGTGGTTTTTGGTCAAGACAAAGCCCTCGAAGTACTGGCCAGTGCTGTCAAGATGGCGCGTTCTGGTTTGGGTAAACCTGAAAAGCCCATTGGCTCCTTCTTGTTCAGTGGCCCGACTGGTGTGGGCAAGACAGAAGCTGCCAAGCAACTGGCCTATATCTTGGGTGTGGACTTGATTCGCTTTGACATGTCTGAGTACATGGAGCGCCATGCGGTCAGTCGCCTGATTGGTGCGCCTCCTGGTTACGTTGGCTATGACCAAGGTGGTCTGTTGACTGAAGCGGTCACCAAAAAGCCGCATTCCGTGCTGCTGCTTGATGAAATCGAGAAGGCCCACCCGGACATCTTCAACGTATTGCTTCAGGTGATGGACCACGGCACGCTGACGGACAACAACGGACGTAAGGCCGATTTCCGCAATGTGATCGTGATCATGACGACCAATGCGGGCGCCGAGGCCATGCAGAAGTCGGTGATGGGCTTTACCACCCAACGCCAGGCAGGTGATGAAATGGTGGACATCAAACGCTTGTTCACGCCTGAGTTCCGCAACCGTCTGGATGCCATCGTCAGCTTCAAGCCGCTGGATGAACAAATCATCTTGCGTGTGGTGGATAAGTTCTTGCTGCAACTAGAGCAACAGCTGGCCGAGAAGAAGGTGGAGGTTTCCTTCAGCGACAAGTTGCGCAAGCACCTGGCTGCCAAAGGCTTTGATCCTTCGATGGGTGCACGTCCAATGCAACGTCTGATTCAAGACACCATCCGCCGTTCGCTGGCCGATGAACTGCTGTTTGGTCAACTGGTCAACGGTGGACGCTTGGAAGTGGAATGGGATGCGCAAGCCAACGATGGCAAGGGCGATGTGGTGCTGGACATCACGCCATTGCGAGAGAAGGAAAGCAAGTCTGAGCCCGCAGAGCCAGAGCAGGCCACTGCTGCAGATTAAATCTGCGCTTTGTCACGAAAAGCCGACAGCTAACAAGCTGCCGGCTTTTTTTATGGGTGTGTGCTTTTAATTGCACTTCACAGGCTACAGTCAGCCCCAAACAATTAAGCATTCAGGAGCAGATGTGGACGCTATGTTGCAATGGCTCACCTATGACCATGTCATGTGGCCGCTGTCCATTCTGTGGACGGTGTACGTGGTCATCGTGGGTGTGTGGATTTTGCTGCAACGTCGTGCGCCCGTAGCCACGCTCAGCTGGCTGTTGTCTATGGCGGTAATTCCAGTCGTGGGGATTGGAATTTACTACTTCTTGGGCCCCAGGCGCTTGAAGCGCCAGCGCTTTCGCCGATTGCGCAGCCGTCGCCGTTCACGTGTGCGTGGCAGTATTGCCCGTTTGAAGGAAAAAGTGCCACAAGCGCCAGAGCGCTTGCACCAAGTGGCCAAGCTGGTCACGGCATCCAGCAATTTCCCGGTCAGTACGGCAGATCGGGTGGAGCTGCTGGTGGGTGGCGCAGCCACATTCGACAGCATCATGGAAGCTGTGCGTAAGGCCCAACATTCAATCCATGTGGAGTACTACATTTTTGAGCCAGACCAGACGGGACAAGCCCTGCTGAATGCCTTGTGCCAGAAAGCACAGCAAGGCGTTGCCGTGCGTTTGCTGGTGGATGCGCTTGGTTCCAAAAAACTCTCCAGCAAGTACTACCAGATGCTGGAAGAGGCCGGTGGTGAATTCGCGCTGTTTCACCCCACCAAGTTTGGCCGTCGTGTGCGCCCGGTCATTAATTTCCGCAGCCACCGCAAAATTGTGGTGATTGATGGTTGCATTGGCTATACCGGTGGTGTCAATATCACTGACGAAGAAGACAAGCGCATTTTGCCGAATGCCTATCACGACGTGCATGTGCGCCTCGAAGGTCCGGTCGTCAATTGGCTGCAAACCGTTTTTTTGGATGACTGGAGCTACGCGCAAGACTACAACCGCAAAAATGAACCATCCGACTTGGATGCCTTGTTGCCTGATCTGCCCGACGGTGATCAGGTCGTACAAATCATGGCATCAGGGCCAGATAGCGACATGGAGGCCATTCACCGGGTGCACATTTCTGCCATTCATGCCGCACACAAGCGCTTGTGGCTGACCACGCCATATTTTGTACCGACCGAGGCGGCGATGATGGCCTTGACGAATGCGGCATTGCGCGGCGTGGATGTGTGCTTGCTGGTGCCTGAGAAATCAGACTCTCTCATCGTGACGGCTGCGGCGCGCTCGTATTTTGATGAGTTGATTAGTTGTGGCGTCAAAGTGTTTGAGTACCACGCAAGCATGCTGCACTCCAAGACCATGGTCGTTGATGACATGGTTGGCATCATTGGCACCGCCAATTTTGACAACCGCAGTTTTCGCCTGAACTACGAAGTCTGCGCCGTGGTGTATGGCGAGAGCTTTGCAAGCAAGCTGGAGCAGCAGTTCCTGGCCGATCTGTCCCACGCACGGCGCGTCGGCTATGCGCGTCCGCAGAGTTTTTGGCAGCGGTTGGGTGATTCGATTGCGCGTTTGTTCTCCCCTTTGCTGTAGTGTGAGTGTGTGCGCAAGAGGTGCGACAGGGCAAAGCAGTGATTAGATTGTTTTAGTAGCTGCTAAGGAATATCTATAAAGGACTTTAGATATAAAACTATCTGAAGTCCTTTGCTTGTAAGCGCTAGCAGCTCTTCTTTTTGTATATTTGAACAAGGCACTCAAGCCGTATGAGCGCTGTGCACGTTAGCTAGCAAACCAAAGGGCAGCGGTAGAGGCGAGGTGTGAAACCTTCAAGCAGTGTTTGATTGCGCGGCGTTGGACTTAAAAAAAGCGCCTTGCGGCGCTTGGGTTCAGTCGGCTGTGATGCCTGCAGATTTGATGAGGGCTGTCCAGCGCTCGGTTTCTGCCTTTAAATGTTGGCCCAGTGCTTGGGGAGTACTGCCAATGGGTTCGGCGCCAATGAAGTCCAGACGTTTTTTCACTTCTGGATCGGTCATGGCTTCGTTGAGTGTTTTGCCCAGCTTTTCCACAATGGCTGGCGGTGTGCCTGCAGGCATGAACGCGGCAAACCACGGTGAAACTTCATAGCCGGTGATACCTGCTTCTGCCAAGGTGGGCACGTCAGGAAGACTGGTGGAGCGGGCTTTGGTGGTTACACCAAGAGCTCTGAGCTTGCCAGCCTGAATGTGTGGACGGGCCGAGGTGATGCTGTCAAACATGACGTCCACTTGGCCTCCCAGCAAATCGGTAATCGCAGGGCCGCTACCACGATAGGGGATATGCAGCATTTTGACGCCTGTCAGTGCTGTGAAATTGGCGCCTGCCAAGTGGATGGAGGTGCCGTTGCCGGCTGACGCGTACGTCAGTTTGTCAGGGTTTTGCTGGGCCTTGGCGACCAAATCCTTGGCGTTCTTGATATCTTTTTGGTGGGGGCTGACCACCAGAACGTTGGGCACGACAGCCAGCAGGCTGACTGGTGCGAAGTCTTTGATGGGGTTGTAGCTCAGCTTGTTGTAGAGCGCTCCGTTGGTGGCCATGCCGATGGAAGTGATCATCAGCGTGTAGCCGTCAGCGGGTTGCTTGGCCACGTGGTCAGCGCCAATGTTGCCACCAGCGCCGGCTTTGTTTTCCACAATAAAGGGCTGGCCCAGCTTGCGGCTGGCAACTTCACCCAGCGTGCGTGCAATCGCATCCATCGCGCCCCCGGGTGGGAAGGGAACAATCCATTTCACGGGCTTGGTAGGCCAGTTGCTGGCGTCGTCCTGGGCCAATACGGGCGTGCCTACGGCCGCCAGCACGGCGAGTGCAAGTGTTTGCTGAATAAAAGTATGCTTCATGGTTTGTCTCCCTGTTCGGGTTTTGTTTGTGGTTGTAAAGGTGGCGTCTGAGGCTGGCGCTTAGCTCGCGATAGCCGAAGGGTGGCACGCCAAAGGTATGACATGGATATCCATGTAGGGAAACAGCGGCAGGCCTTGCAGAAGTTGGTGCAGCTCGTCGTTGGAGCTGACATTGAAGATGCTGTAGTTGGCGTACTCGCCCACTACGCGCCAGATGGATTGCCAGCGGCCATCGTGCTGCAACGCTTGAGAGTAGGCCTTCTCACGGGCTTTGATGTCTTCAACTTGCGCGGCAGGCAAGTCGTGCGGAATGCGTACATCCATTCTGACGAGAAATAACATGGTGAGCCTCTTAAAGGAGGGGTGAAAGAAGTGAAGAAAGCGCAGGCAGCGGTGCGTGCAAAGGGTTTGGGCTCAGACTGGGGTGCATGTTGCGTTTTGGGCGCTGGTGGTGGTACTGCGCCCCAAGTCAATATGCACAGGCGTTTGTCCGCTGCGCTGGCGGTCAAACCGGTCCAGCTGCTGCAAGGACACCTGCACGCCATAGCCGGGGCCATCGGGCAGTTGCAGGCAGTAGTCGCGGATAGGCATGGGGTTTTCCACAATGTCGTCTACCAGCAGCTGGGGGCCAAACAGCTCGCACCCATGGTGTTCACCGCTGAGCGTGGAGAACACATGCGCAGAGGCGGCGCTGCCAATCGATGTCTCCAGCATGGTGCCGCCATACCAGCCAATGTCCGCCGCTTGTGCCACGGCGGCGACCTTGCGGGTGCGCAGCAGCCCACCGTGCTTGGCCACCTTGAGCGAAAACACGTGAGAGGCATTGGCACGTGCCAGCATCATGGCGTCTTGGGGGGTACAGACGGTTTCATCGGCCATCACCAACGCCCCGCGCAGCTCCTGGCACAGCTGTGTTAGGGCAGGCACATTCCATTTGGCAACGGGCTGCTCAATCAGGCTTACGCCTGCGTCGATGAGTTCGGGCAAGTAGCGCCGGGCCGTATTGCCGTCCCAGGCCTGGTTGACGTCGACGGTCAGCGTGGCGCTGTCGGGCAATCCACGCGCAATTTGCGTCACATGTGCCACATCGGCTTCAGGCTTGCGAGCGCCAATTTTCATTTTAAAAATGCGATGACGGCCTTGCTCCAGCCGCAGTTGTGCCTCTTGCAGATCGCGAGCCACATCACCGCTTGCCAGCGTCCATGCCAAGGGCAGGCTGTCATGGACTTTGCCACCGAGCAATTGCCAGGCAGGAATGTTCAAGGTGCGCGCGAGCGCATCAATCAAGGCCATCTCGACGGCAGATTTGGCAAAGGCGTTGCCCTTGCATGCCTGATCCATGCGCGAGAGCACGTGTTCAATACAGCCCGCCTTTTGCTGCACCACGGCGGGAGCCAGATAGTGCGCAATTGCATGGGCAATGCTTTCGGGCGACTCTTCGTTCCAAGAGGGGCCGCCAATGGTGGCAGCCTCGCCAAACCCACACGCCCCGTTGTTGAGCCATAGCTGAACAATCACCGGGCTTTGGCGCTGAATAGCACCAAACGACAGCTTGTGTGGGCGAATGGTGGGAATGTCGAGGATGCGCGCTTCAATGCGCTCAATGGTGAAGGCGTTGCTCATCGGCTTGCTTTAACAGAACGTGCAAAGGTGTCGGACTGAAGACAAGCTTAGAGAAGCCTAAATAAATAATCTAATGAATTATTTCGGACATATTCATCGATAATTTCGAACGATAAAAGGGGCGCAATGGAATTACGACAGCTGAGGTACTTTTTGGAAATCACCAAAACAGGTCATTTGACGACCGCAGCCAAGCAGTTGTTTGTGACCCAGTCCACCTTGTCGCACGGATTGCGACAAATTGAAGAGGAGCTGGGGGTTGCGTTGTTCGAGCGTGTGGGCCGAGGTTTGAAACTGTCCGCCGCAGGTGAGGTTTTCCGTGTGTATGCTGCACGCGCACTGCAAGAGCTGGAAGCCGGGCGCATGGCCCTGGAAGGGCTTGCCAATATGCAGTCTGGCACGTTGACCGTTGGCATCATTCCCACCTTTTTGCATACCTTGGTGCCTGCCGTGGTGGCGGAATTCAATCGGCGTTATCCCAAGGTTCAATTGGTGTTTCTTGAGTTGTTGGCACCAGAGATTGAGGCTTTGCTGCTCAGTGGTGATTTGAATTTGGGCCTGGCTTTTGATCGCAGAGGCGTAGAAGGTATGGACTCAGAGCCGGTGTTTGAAGAGCAAATGCTGTTTGTTGCGCACCAAGCGCATGCTATGGCGCAGGCGGAGTCTCTGGACTTGAAACAACTGCACGATGTGCCACTGGTATTGCTATCGCGGCGTTTTGCCACGCGGCGCATTGTGCAAGAGCACTTCCAGGCGCAGGGCGTAAAACCGCGGGTCAGTGTGGAGATGGAGTCAGTTTACGCGCTAATTGAAGCCTGTCGCCATAGCCATGAGCTGGCCTGCATCGTGCCAGACCGGGCCGCCCACCAGCATGCGCAGGGCATGTGCCAAATACCTGTGTATCCGACCATACGGCGTACTGCTAGCTTGTTGTGGAACGCTAGTACGTCCAGAAGCCCCGCAGCGCAAGCTTTTGCGCATCTGTTGCAGCAACGCTGTGGCATGTTGGAGGCGCAACGCTAAGTTTGTGCGCTGGTGATCGCTTCACCGTGTTGAATGGCCGGTAAGCAATGCATACTTCAGGCCATGGCTGAACACACCTTTCTCTGGCACGACTACGAAACCTTTGGTGCCAACCCCCGCTATGACCGGCCCGCGCAGTTTGCGGCCATCCGCACGGACATGGAGCTCAACGAAATTGGCGAGCCCATCATGCTGTACTGCCAGCCTGCACCGGACTATTTGCCCAGCCCTGAAGCCTGCTTGCTCACGGGTATTACCCCCCAGCAATGCATGGAGCAGGGCGTGCCTGAAGACCAATTTGCGCGCACGCTGGAGGCAGTTTTCAGCCAGCCAGGCACCGTGGGTGTGGGCTACAACACCATCCGTTTTGACGATGAAGTGACGCGCTTTTTGTTTTGGCGCAACCTCATTGATCCTTATGCGCGTGAATGGCAGAACGAATGTGGCCGCTGGGATTTGCTGGATGTGGTGCGCATGGTGCACGCGTTGCGCCCTGAGGGCATTCAATGGCCGCACAAGGAGGACGGCAGTGTCTCCTTCAAGCTCGAAGACTTGGCTCGCGCCAACGGCTTGCTGCACGAAAGCGCCCATGATGCGCTGAGCGACGTGCGCGCCACCATCGCCTTGGCGCGGCTGATCAAGCAGCACCAGCCCAAACTGTTTGAATTCGCCCTGGGCTTGCGCAAAAAAGACAGGGTGCTGCACGAAATGGGCTTGCCTGCGGAACAAGTCGATGCTCGACCGTTCTTGCACGTCTCCGGCATGATTCGACCAGAACGCGGCTGCATCGCCATGATGTGGCCGTTGGCGCAACACCCCAGCAATAAAAACGAAATGATCTGCTGGGATTTGAATGCCGATCCCAGCGAGCTGGCCAGCATGGATGCCGATACGCTGCGTCTGCGCATGTTCACCAAAGCGGCAGAGCTGCCCGAAGGCATGACGCGCTTGCCCATCAAAGGCATTCACATCAATAAATCCCCCATGGTTGTGCGCAACCTCAAAACGCTCAGTCCTGAGATGGCGGCGCGCTGGGACATGGACATGCAGGCATGCATTGACAATGCCGTCAAAGCCCGAGCGTTGCCCGATATGAGTGCGCTGTGGAAGCAGGTGTATACCAAGCTGGACGGCCACGGTCCGCAGGATGTGGATCAAGACTTGTACAACGGTTTTGTCGGCCCTGCTGACCGTCGCCGTTTGACGCAATTGCGCGAACTGTCACCGCAAGAGCTGGCCGTCGACAAAACGGGTTTTGACGATGTACGCCTGAAAGAGTTGGTGTTTCGCTGGCGGGCCCGCAATTGGGTCGACAGCTTGACGCCGCAAGAGCAAGCACGCTGGCAACAGCGCTGCGCGGCCGCGTTGATTCACGGTGAGGGCGGAGCGCGTACGGCGGAGCAGATGTTTGCTGAGATTGATGCGCTGTCCGAAACCGTAGAAGACGAGCGCGCCGAAGAAATTCTGGGCGCTTTGTATGACTACGCAGAGGCAATTGTTCCCGAGCAATAAGGTATTGCCGTGGTGTCTGCGGCTGCAGCGCAGGCTTAAAAAATGAGTTCATGCCGAGCCGTGCGTTGTCTGACGGGTTGCATGCTCTGGGTGACTAAAGCGGCACTCTATGGTGGCTGTTGACTGTAAAAATCCCGTGAAGGTTCGAGACAGTCGAAAAAAAGGAGGCAAGAGCCTCCTTTTTTATGAGCGTCAAGCGCAGTAACTACGGGCGTTTAAGCCGTCTCGGCTTCAGCCATGCCTTGGTGGCGCAGCAGGGCATCCAGTTGGGGTTCGCGACCACGGAAGGCCTTGAAGTTGTCCATGGCGCTGCGGCTGCCGCCCATTTCCAAAATGCTGTGCAGGTACTGCTTGCCAGTCTGTGCGCTGTGGCTGCCGTCGGCCGCTTGGGTTTCTTCAAATGCGGCGTAGGCGTCTGCGCTCAGCACTTCGGCCCACTTGTAGCTGTAGTAACCGGCGGCGTAGCCACCTGCAAAGATGTGGCTGAAGGTGTTGGTCGAGCGGTTGTAATCCGTCGTGGGCAGCACAGACACTTCATCGCGTACTTGCTTGAGCAGGGCCATGTAGTCGCCATCCTTGGCAGCGCCAGTGTGCAACAGCATGTCAAACAGCGAAAACTCAATCTGGCGCAGCGTGCCCATGCCCGCCTGGAAGTTCTTGGCTGCAATCATCTTGTCGTACAGCGCACGGGGCAGCGCCTCGCCGGTGTCGACATGCGATGTCATGTGGCGCAGTACTTCCCACTCCCAGCAGAAGTTTTCCATGAACTGGCTGGGCAGCTCTACGGCATCCCATTCCACGCCGTTGATGCCAGAGACATCTTTCTCGCTCACTTGCGTGAGCATGTGGTGCAGTGCGTGGCCGGATTCGTGGAACAGGGTGATGACGTCGTCGTGCGTCAGCAGCGCGGGCTTGCCATCCACGCCTTCGGCAAAGTTGCAGACCATGTGCGCCACAGGTGTTTGCAGCACACCCGTGTCGGGGCGCTGCCAACGGCTGCGCACGTCGTCCATCCATGCGCCACCGCGTTTGCCCTTGCGTGCGGGCTGGTCCAGGTAGAACTGGCCGATGAGCTGGCCGTTGCGCTCCAAACGGTAGAACAGCACATCCTTGTTCCAGGCGGCGGCCAGATCCTTGCTGATCTTTACATCGAACAGGTTTTCGATGATTTTGAACAGGCCCGCCAGCACCTTGGGTGCCGTGAAGTACTGCTTGACCTCTTGCTCGCTGAAGGAATAGCGTGCTTCCTTGAGTTTTTCAGAGATGTAGGTCCAATCCCAAGGCTGAGGGTCTGCAATGCCCAGTTCTTGCGCCGCAAATGCGCGCAGATCGGCCACATCTTTTTCTGCATAGGGGCGTGCGCGCTGAGACAGGTCGCGCAGAAAGTCGATGACTTGCTGGGGCGAATTGGCCATCTTGGGCACCAGCGAGACTTCACCAAAGTTGGCGTAACCCAGCAGGGCCGCCTCTTCCTGGCGCAGAGCCAGCATTTCTTTGATGATGGGTGCGTTGTCGTACTTGGCCAGATCGCCTTCGGCCTGGTCTGAGGCGCGCGTGACATAGGCGCGGTAAACAGTTTCACGCAGCTTGGAGCTGTGCGCAAACTGCATCACGGGCAGGTACGACGGAATCTTGAGCGTCAGTTTGTAGCCTGGCTTGCCTTCGGCTTCAGCGGCCGCCTTGGCGGCTTGCTGCACATCGGCCGGCACGCCATCCAGCTCTTGCAGCGTGGCGTAGTAGGTCCAGCCGTCGGTCGCATCCAGCGTGTTTTCGCTGAATTTCTGGCCCAGTTCGGCCGAGCGTTCTTGAATCTTGGCAAAGCGCTCACGGTCAGCGCCTTGCAGTTCGGCACCCGAAAGCACAAAGCTGCGCAGCGCATTGGCATGCGCCTTCTTTTGTTCGACGGTGAGGGTGTTCACGTCAATCGCTTTGTACTTAGCGTACAGGCGCTCATCGGCCCCCAGATTGGTCCAAAACTCAGTGATGACCGGCAGCGCATCGTTGTAGGCGGCGCGCAGTTCTGGGCTGTCGGCTACGCTGGAAAGATGGCTGACCGCGCTCCACGCGGTGCCCAGCTTTTCGGTGGCAACGTCCAGTACTTTGGCAATGGCGTTCCACTCAGCGGGGAAGTCCGGCGCGGTGACCGTCTCCAATGCCGCTTGTGCGCGTTCAATCAAAGTGTTGATGGCAGGGCCGACATCCGCAGGCGTGATGCGGTCAAACTGCGGCAGGCTGGAGGATTCAAGCAAAGCATTGGTCATGCATGGCATTTTGCGCCAAAAGCCACTGTTTCAAGGCATGTGGCTAACTATTAAGTTCATAGCTTATTGCGTTTGCCGTACTTGATTTTCAAAGTGATTAGTGCCTGAATTGCTCAATAAATAAGCGCTAATAGCTATGAAAAAAGCCCTGTGGCCTTGAAAGGCACACAGGGCTTGGTAGTGGTGGGGCTGCGTATCTATGCAGCGTTACGCCGCCGCGCGTTCTGCCGCTTCCATGGTGTTGACCAGCAGCATGGTGATGGTCATGGGGCCAACGCCGCCGGGCACGGGGGTGATATAGCCAGCAACTTCCTTGCAGCCGTCAAAGTCCACATCGCCACACAGCTTGCCTTCGTCGTCGCGGTTCATGCCCACGTCGATCACCACAGCACCGGGCTTGAGCATGTCGGCAGTCAGCACGTTGCGCTTGCCCACGGCGGCGACTACCACGTCGGCCTGGCGGGTCATGGCGGCCAGATCGGCGGTGCCGCTGTGGGTGATGGTGACGGTGGCATTGGCGGCTAAAAGCATCATGGCCATGGGCTTGCCCACGATGTTGGAGCGGCCAATCACCACAGCGTGCTTGCCGCGCAAGTCCTTCATGCCGATCGATTCCAGCATCTTCATGCAGCCATAGGGCGTGCAGGCCTTGAAGCCCACTTCACCCACCATCAGCGCCCCCGCGCTGGCTACGTGAAAGCCGTCCACGTCCTTCAGCGGCGAAATGGCTTCGATGACTTTGTGGTCATCAATGTGCTTAGGCAAAGGCAGCTGCACCAGGATGCCGTGAATGCTGGGGTCATTATTCAGCGCTTCCACGCGGGTCAGCAGCTCGGCTTCGGTCATCGAGGCATCGTACTTTTCCAGCACCGAGTGAAAGCCCACGTCTTCGCAGGCCTTGACCTTATTACGCACATACACCTGCGAGGCTTGGTTGTCCCCCACCAAAACCACCGCCAGGCCGGGTTTGGTGCCCTTGGCAATCAGCGCTGCAGCGCGTTGGGCAACTTCGGTACGCAGTTGGGCGGAGAGGGCTTTGCCGTCGATGATCTGGGCTGTCATGGTGCTGGGTGGTGGAGTGCGTCAGAAATAAAAAAGCTGCCAGAACCTGTGCAGGCGCTGGCAGCCTTGGGTGTTAGCCCCTGATTTTATGCCGGGACTTTGCCGCTTGCAGCGTTGGAGCCCAATGCAATCTTGAGCAGGTCGGCCACTGTGTTGGCGCCCAGCTTTTCCATGATGTTGGCGCGGTGCGCTTCCACCGTTTTGATGCTGATGCCCAGATCGTCAGCAATTTGCTTGTTCAAACGGCCTGCGACGATGCGTTCCAGCACTTGCGACTCGCGGCCCGTCAGCTTGGACAGCAGCGCTTCACGGCTGGCAGCTTGCTGGTGACCCGCAAAAGCTTCGCGGGCGTGGTCTAGCATGCGCTCCACCACGTTGAGCAAGTCTTCTTCCACAAAAGGCTTCTGGATGAAATCCAGCGCGCCTTTTTTCATGGTGCCCACAGCCATGGGGACATCGCCGTGACCGGTGATGAACACGATGGGCAGGGGAGACTTGCGCTCCAGCAATTTGTCTTGCAATTCCAGGCCTGTCATGCCGCCCATGCGGATGTCGGCAATCAGGCAAGCGACTTCGCGCTGGTCATAGCGGGCGAGAAAAGACTCGGCCGAGTCAAAACAACGCACGCGGTAATCTTTGCCTTCCAGCAGCCACTGCAGGGAGTCACGCACGCCCTCGTCGTCATCGACTACGTAGACTGTTCCTTTTTTAGGTGTCAAGCTCATGCAGGATTCCTTGTATTTGGATTAATAACCGTAGAAAGGTTGTCTCCCTTTTCCTGAGTGGCGGCCAGCGGTATCCAGAAGGAAAACCGGCAACCCACCACCTCTGGCCCATTGTAGAGGTTCTCTGCGGACATCCGTCCGTGGTGAGACTCGACAATGGAGCGGCACAGGTTCAAACCAATGCCCATGCCTTCGTTTTTGGTGGAAAAGAAAGCCTCAAACAAACGTTCTTGCACTTCGGGGGGTAAGCCTTTTCCGGAGTCTTGCACAGAAAATTCAACCCCCGCTTGTCCTTCTGTCTCTTTTGGGACCACACGCAATTCAACCTGACGCTGCGTGGCCGGACGTTGTGCTTGATCAATGGATTCACCCGCATTTTTGATCAGGTTGATGAGCACCTGCTCAATCAAGATGGTGTCGGCCATAACGGGAGGAAGACGCTTGGCCACAAAATGGTTCAGGCGCACATTGCGCCGGCGCATTTCAATATTAGCCAGCTCCAAGGCTTCATCCACCATGGTCTCCACCTGCGCCAGTGTGCGATTGGGCTCACTGCGCTTCACAAACGAGCGTATGCGCTGAATGATTTGCCCGGCGCGTTGCGCCTGGTGGGCCGTTTTCTCCAGGGCAAAACGCATTTGTTCTTCGGTGAGCGAGCCTTTCTCTAGGCGCGACAGCATGCCGCTGCTGTAATTGCTGATAGCAGTGAGCGGCTGGTTCAGTTCATGGGCTACGCTGGAGGCCATTTCCCCCATGGTGATCAAGCGGCTGGCGGTTTGGGCTTGCTCGGTCTGGCGTGCAGATTGCTCTTCTGCCAAGCGGCGCTGGGTGATGTCAGTGGCAATCACCATCTGCGCCAATCTCCCATCGACCCAACTGAGGTAGCGCGAGCGCACTTCCAGCCATTTGCCCAGCTCTGCCACATAAATTTCTGCGTTGTTGCTGGATGCGCTGGTCAAAGAGTCGGTGGGCAGGCCCATCAAACCGTCTTCGTCATCGACCGAGTCGCTGCGTTCTGCAGGCAATCCGCCTTGCTGCACCAATTGCAGGTGGCCATTTGTTTGAGAGCCAAACCACTGGCGATACAGCTTGTTGGCAAACAACAGCTCGGCACTGCCCAGGGGGGCGACGGACACAGAAGCGTCGAGCGCTTCCAGCACAATCGTAAAACGGTCGTGCGAAGCAGCCAGTTGGTCACGAATGCGTTTGGACTCGGTGATGTCCGTCATCGACGACATCCAGCCCGTTTGCTGGCCGCGTGCGTCAATCAGTGGCGAGATATACAGGCGTGCGTCGAACATGGAGCCATTTTTGCGGCGCACGCGCACCTGAAAGCCGCCTTGCGCTGATTTGCCGCTCAGTTCGTCTTTGAGTTTGCTGTGCAGATATTCATAGTCGTGCTCCGCCCAGTAAGAGTAGGGCGGCATCTGGCCGACCAGGTCTTTCTCATCCCAGCCCGTCATTTGGCAGAACGCGGCATTCACATAGGTGATGCGGCCTTGCAAATCTAGGGCGCGCATGCCGGTCAATACCGAGTTTTCCATGGCGCGGCGGAAATTGGTTTCCGCAATCAACGCTTCTTGTGCGCGCAAACGCTTGCGCGTGTGGCGCCAGGTGCCCATCAGCAGCCATGCGGTCAGCAAGCTCATGGCGGCCACCAGCCAGAACATGCCATTGCCCACCATGCTTAAAGATGTGCGGTAGGCCTGCGCTTTCAGGGTCAAGTCTTCACCCACCGGGGATACGGCGATCTGGTATTCCGTCGCGTCGGGCTGGGCCATGGTGTGCCAACTGGTCTTCATGCGTGCAGGCGTCAAGGGTGTGCCTGCAATCAATCTGCCTTCCCGGTCTGACAGCGTGATGGCGTAACGCGCCAGCAAATCGCTGGGGATGGCGTAGCGCATCAAACTATCCAGAGAAAACTCAGCCATGACCGTGCCGCCAAAACTGCTGGTGCCCATCATCGGGGAATGAAATTGCAGCAAAGGCGGATTTTCACCGTCGCGCGCAACGGGTTGCGTGTACGTCAGGTGGTTGGTTTTTTTAACGGCCTGAAAGCTGGCGGCTGCGTCATCGTTTTGCAGCTTTTCGCTGGGCATGCGCAGTTGCTCGCTGGGTACGGTGGGTGCGGCATAGCTGGTGATGATGCGGCCATCCCGGTCGACCCAGGTGAGGATCTGCATTTCTGGGTATTGGGTGACCAACACTTCGGCACGGTTAACAAACTCTGCCGTACCAATGTCGCCGTAGGCCAAGTCACGTGCAATGCGCATGACCTGCTCCTGGCGCTCCAGCAGCCGCAAGCGAATGCGTTGCTGGGCGTATTCCACATCGCGCTTCAGGGCTTGTTGGTCGCGGTCCACTTCTTCCGCGCGCAGATACCAGAAAGCCGCAATGATTGCCGCCATGAAGAATGCGACAGAAACCATGGGCGCAAATGCGGCCAAGCGGTCCTGCCGGGTGGGCGACAGACTACGCCACCACATGCGCCACCATCGGGTGGGGTCAGCGCTGGTAAAAGATGTGTGCACTGTTGTCTCGGAGTTGTTTTTTTGCGGTGAAACCATGCATGAAGTGTAGGGGGATTCCCTTGCTTTGCGCGTGCTCAAAGTGACGCGGAAAACATCTTTCCCTGTATGTGCAGTTGCAGCAATTTTTCATATTATGGGAGTTGTCTGCATCATTTGAAATATGAAGAAAATATGCGAAACTCCGCGCTGAAATGGTCGCCAGATTGGGCGTATTTGTCTCTCAAGTAAGGTATGAGCCTGCAGCTAAGCTGAGGTTCAAACACTTTATTGATGGGTAGAGATCTACGTTCCATCCCTATTCGACCGCGTACTTGCAGCCTCTTGAACAGGAGACAACCATGACAGCTCAGACCGACCCTCAGGCCGGCGCTAACGCAAAGCCTAGCCTCGACCCCCAAGAATCCCGCGAGTGGATGGACGCGCTGAGCGCCGTCATCGACCGCGAAGGTGCGCAGTACGCGCACCAGTTGATCGAAGAAGTGCTGGAGCACGCGCGCCAAAACAGCGTGGACTTGCCTTTCTCGGCCACCACCGGTTACGTCAACACCATTGAAACCAGTCAAGAGGCCAAGTGCCCCGGCAATCTGGAGCTGGAAGGCCGTCTGCGCGCCTACATGCGCTGGAACGCCATGGCCATGGTCGTCAAGGCCAACCGCCATCACCCACCAGAAGGTGGTGATCTGGGTGGTCACATTGGTTCGTTCGCTTCGCTGGCCAACATGTTTGCAGCCGGCTTTAACCATTTCTGGCACGCCGAAAATGAAAACCATGGCGGCGACTGCCTGTACATCCAGGGTCACGTATCGCCCGGCATTTATGCCCGCGCGTACCTGGAAGGCCGTATTTCTGAAGACCAGCTGTTGAACTTCCGTCAGGAAGTGGACGGCAAGGGCCTGTCCAGCTACCCGCATCCCAAGCTGATGCCCGAGTTCTGGCAGTTCCCCACGGTTTCGATGGGCCTGGGCCCATTGATGGCCATCTACCAAGCCCGTTTCCTCAAGTACCTGCACGCTCGTGGCATTGCCAACACCGAAAACCGCAAGGTCTGGGTGTTCTGCGGCGACGGCGAAATGGACGAAGTTGAATCTTTGGGCGCGATCGGCTTGGCCGCACGTGAAAACCTCGACAACCTGGTCTTCGTCATCAACTGCAACTTGCAGCGCCTGGACGGCCCTGTGCGCGGCAACGGCAAGATCATCCAAGAGCTGGAAGGCGAATTCCGCGGTTCGGGCTGGAACGTCATCAAGCTGCTGTGGGGCAAGGGCTGGGACGAGCTGCTGGCCAAGGACAAGGACGGCGTGCTCAAGAAGATCATGATGGAGTGCAACGACGGCGACTATCAGGCCATGAAGGCCAACGATGGTGCCTACGTGCGCAAGCACTTCTTTGGCCGCGACCCCCGCGCGCTGAAGATGGTCGAGAACATGTCTGACGACGAAATCTGGAACCTGCGCCGTGGTGGCCATGATGCACAGAAGGTCTACGCGGCCTTCCATGCAGCCAACACCACCAAGGGTCAGCCCACCGTGCTGCTGGTCAAGACCGTCAAGGGCTTTGGCATGGGCAAGATCGGTGAAGGCAAGAACACCGTGCACCAGACCAAGAAACTGTCGGACGAAGACATCAAAGCCTTCCGCGACCGTTTCAACATTCCAATCCCAGACAGCCAGATTGCGGACATCCCTTTCTACAAGCCTGCGGACGACACCCCGGAAATGAAGTACCTGCACGAGCGCCGCAAGGCCTTGGGCGGCTACCTACCACACCGCCGTGTGAAGGCCGAAGAGTCTTTCACCGCTCCTGCGCTCGACACCTTCAAGGCCATCCTGGAAGCCACGCCTGAAGGCCGTGAAATCTCCACCACGCAAGCCTATGTGCGCTTCCTCACGCAGCTGCTGCGTGACAAGAACATTGGCCCGCGTGTAGTGCCAATTTTGGTGGACGAAGCCCGTACCTTTGGTATGGAAGGTCTGTTCCGCCAGATCGGTATCTACAACCCGCACGGTCAGCAGTACACCCCGGTCGACAAAGACCAGGTCATGTACTACCGCGAAGACAAGGCCGGCCAGATTCTGCAAGAAGGCATCAACGAAGCCGGTGGTATGGCCTCGTGGATTGCTGCGGCCACCAGCTACAGCACGTCGAACCGGATCATGATTCCGTTCTACGTCTACTACTCCATGTTCGGCTTCCAGCGCATTGGCGATCTGGCGTGGGCAGCGGGCGACATGCAAGCGCGTGGTTTCTTGCTGGGCGGCACCTCGGGCCGCACCACACTGAACGGCGAAGGCCTGCAGCACGAAGACGGCCACAGCCACATCCTGGCCAACACCGTACCTAACTGCATCAGCTACGACCCCACCTTCGCGCACGAAGTGGCCGTGATCATGCAAGACGGTCTGCGCCGCATGGTGCAAAACCAGGAAAACGTCTTCTACTACATCACCTTGCTGAATGAAAACTACCCCATGCCCGGTCTGACCGAAGGCACGGAGCAGCAAATCATCAAGGGCATGTACCTGTGCAAGCCCGGCCAGAAAGTGCCGCAATCGGGCCAGCGCGTACAGTTGCTGGGTTCGGGCACCATCCTGCGCGAATCGTTTGTTGCGCAAGAGCTGCTGGAAAAAGACTGGGGCATTGCCGCTGACGTGTGGAGCTGCCCATCGTTCAACGAACTGACCCGTGACGGTCAGGACTGCGAACGCCACAACATGCTGCACCCGCTGGAAACGGCCAAGCAAGCCTTTGTCACGCAACAGCTGCAAGCCACCCAGGGCCCCGTGATCGCGTCGACCGACTACATGAAGGCCTACGCAGAGCAAATCCGCCCCTACATGCCCAAGGGCCGCACTTACAAGGTGCTGGGCACCGACGGCTTTGGCCGCTCGGACTTCCGCCGCAAGCTGCGCGAGCACTTCGAGATCGACCGCCACTACATCGTGGTGGCCGCGCTCAAGTCGCTGGCCGACGAAGGCAAGCTGCCAATCACCAAGGTGGCTGAGGCGATTGCCAAGTACGGCATCCAAGCCGACAAGATCAACCCCCTGTACGCTTGATAAAGCCCGGAGACACAGATATGGCATTGACAGAAATCAAGGTCCCGGACATTGGGGATTTCGACAGCGTTGGCGTGATTGAAGTGCTGGTCAACGTGGGCGACACCATCAAGGTCGAGCAGTCGCTGATCACCGTGGAGTCCGACAAGGCCTCCATGGAAATTCCTTCCAGCCACGCCGGTGTGCTCAAGGAATTGCGCGTCAAGCTGGGCGACCAAGTGGCGCAGGGCGGCGTGATTGCCGTGATTGAAACCGCTGATGCGGCTTCAGCCCCTGCGCCAGCTGCAGCGGCTGCACCAGCGCCTGCTGCAGAACAAAAAGCGGCTCCAGCCCCCACTGCAGCTGCACCAGCAGCTACCGCAGCGGTAGCAAGCTCTATGGATATCCGTATCCCCGATATCGGTGATTTCAAAGACGTCGCCGTCATTGAAATGCTGGTCAAGGTGGGCGATGTGGTCACGGCGGAGCAATCGCTGTTCACTGTGGAGTCCGACAAGGCGTCGATGGAAATTCCATCGCCAGCCGCAGGCACCATCAGCGCACTGAGCATCAAGCTGGGCGACACCATCAACATCGGTGATGTGGTGGGCGCCATCAGCGTGCAGGGCGCAGCCCCCACAGCGTCGACCCCGGCCGCAGCGCCAGCTGCGCCTGCCGCCGCTGTTGCACAGGAAAATACGGCTTCAGCGCCCGCCAGTGCTGCACCAGCAGCTACAACGGCTGTAGCGGTACCTGCTGCGGCTCCCGCTCACAACCCCACGGTCGCTCCTTCGGGCAAGCTGCCGCACGCATCGCCTTCCGTGCGCAAATTTGCGCGTGAACTGGGCGTGCCGCTGGAAGAAGTGCAGGGTTCGGGCCAAAAGGGCCGCATCACTTCCGAAGACGTGATGGGCTTTACCAAGTCCGTCATGGCCGGTGCGGTGCAAACCCTGGCGCAAGCCGCCAAGGCACCTGCCAAATCGGCAGGCGCTGGCAATGTTGGTGGTCTGGAAGTGCTGGCATGGCCCAAGGTGGACTTTGCCAAGTTCGGCCCGGTCGAACGTAAAGACCTGTCGCGCATCAAGAAGATCTCGGGCGCCAACCTGCACCGCAACTGGGTGATGATTCCCCACGTCACCAACAATGACCTGGCCGACATCACCGATCTGGAAGCCTTCCGCGTCAGCACCAACGCCGAAAGCGCCAAGGCCAAGAGCGATGTGAAGGTCACCATGCTGGCCTTCGTGATCAAGGCCGTGGTTGCTGCGCTCAAGAAGTTCCCTGAGTTCAACGCCTCGCTGGACGGCGATACGCTGGTCTACAAGCAGTACTTCAACATCGGCTTTGCGGCAGACACGCCCAACGGCCTGGTGGTGCCTGTGCTCAAAGATGCCGATAAGAAGGGCATCATGCAGATCAGCCAGGAAATGGGCGAGTTGGCCAAAAAGGCGCGTGACGGCAAGCTGGGCGCGGCAGACATGCAAGGCGGCTGCTTCTCCATCTCGTCGCTGGGCGGTATTGGCGGCACCGACTTCACCCCCATCGTGAATGCGCCAGAAGTGGCCATTCTGGGTCTGTCTAAGGGCAGCATCCAGCCCGTGTGGGACGGCAAGGCCTTCCAGCCGCGCCTGATGTTGCCGCTGAGCCTGTCGTACGACCACCGCGTCATCGACGGTGCCTCGGCTGCGCGCTTTAACGCCTATCTGGGCGCTGTGCTGGCGGACTACCGTCGCATCTTGCTGTAAGGAACGCTGCACATGGCAACCATCGATATCAAAGTACCCGACATTGGCGACTTCGCCGAAGTCGGCGTGATCGAACTGCTGGTGCAGCCCGGTGACACCGTCACCGTGGACCAGTCGCTCATCACCGTGGAGTCTGACAAAGCCTCCATGGAAATCCCCTCCAGCCACGCTGGCGTGGTCAAGGCCATTGCCGTCAAGATCGGCGACAAAATCGCCGAAGGCTCCGTCGTGCTGACGTTGGAAGCTGCAGAGGGCGCCGCGCAAGCCGCTGCCCCTGCAGCCGCACCAGCGCCTGCTGCGGCTCCAGCTGCACAGCCTAATACGGCTGCAGCGACCGCTGCACAAGCGTCAGCAGCTCCTGTTTCTGCACCTGCAGCCTCAAGCTACAGCGGTACGGTGGATCTGGACGCTGATGTGGTTGTGCTCGGCGGAGGCCCCGGCGGCTACTCCGCAGCCTTCCGCGCTGCGGACTTGGGCCTCAAGGTGGTGCTGGTTGAGCGTTACAAAACGCTGGGCGGCGTCTGCCTGAACGTGGGTTGCATCCCCTCCAAGGCGCTGCTGCACGTGGCAGCCGTGATCGACGAGGTCAAGCACCTTGAAGTCGCGGGCGTCAAGTTTGGCGCGCCCGAGGTGTCGATTGACACTCTGCGTGCCCACAAAGACAAGGTCATCACCAAGCTGACTGGCGGTCTGGCCCAAATGGCCAAGATGCGCAAGGTCACCGTCGTGCGTGGCGTCGGCACTTTTGTCGGTTCGCACCACATCGAAGTGGCCGAAACCGAAGGCGACAAGCAAGCGCAAACCGGCAGCAAGAAGGTCATTCAGTTCAAGAACGCCATCATTGCTGCAGGCTCGCAAGCCGTGCACCTGCCTTTCATGCCCAAAGACCCGCGCGTGGTCGATTCCACCGGTGCCTTGGCGCTGAAAGAAGTGCCCAAGCGCATGCTGATCTTGGGCGGTGGCATCATCGGCCTGGAAATGGGCACCGTCTACAGCACGCTGGGCGCGCGCCTGGACGTGGTGGAAATGATGGACGGCCTGATGCAAGGCGCTGACCGTGACTTGGTCAAGGTCTGGCAAAAGATGAACGCGCCACGCTTTGACAACATCATGGTCAACACCAAGACCGTGGGTGCCGAAGCCACACCCGAAGGCATCAAGGTGTCGTTTGCGCCAGCCAAAGACGGCATCACCGTGCCTGAGCCACAAACCTACGACCTCGTCTTGCAAGCCGTGGGCCGTACGCCCAATGGCAAGAAGATTGGCGCAGACGCTGCCGGCGTAGCCGTCACCGACCGTGGCTTTATCGATGTGGACATTCAAATGCGCACCAACGTGCCGCACATCTTTGCCATTGGCGACATCGTGGGCCAGCCCATGCTGGCGCACAAGGCCGTGCACGAAGCGCATGTGGCCGCCGAAGTCATCGCTGGTGAATTGCAAGGCAACAAAGAGCTGGCCGCCGCCGCTTTCAATGCCCGCGTGATTCCGAGCGTGGCTTACACCGACCCCGAAGTGGCATGGGTGGGCCTGACCGAAGACCAGGCCAAGGCGCAAGGCATCAAGGTCAAGAAGGGCCTGTTCCCTTGGGCTGCCTCGGGCCGCGCCATCGCCAATGGCCGCGACGAAGGCTTCACCAAGCTGCTGTTTGACGATTCTCCAGAAGCCCACGGCCATGGCCGCATTTTGGGTGGCGGCATGGTCGGTACGCACGCAGGCGACATGATTGGTGAGATTGCTCTGGCGATTGAGATGGGTGCAGACACCGTCGATATTGGCAAGACTATCCACCCACACCCCACGTTGGGCGAAAGCATTGGCATGGCGGCAGAAGTGGCGCATGGGTCTTGTACCGATGTGCCGCCAGCACGGAAGTAAGTGCACTTTCTAGCAAGTGCTTGCAAAGCAAAAAGGCAGTCCTAGTGGCTGCCTTTTTTATTGTCTGAAATATTGGATTTGATAGCTGGTCATGCTTGTGTGGCAGGGGCTAGAGGGTGATTTTGCTTTTAATGGGCTTTTGTTCTTTGTTTGGGTTCTGAGGCGGGGATTTCGCCCCCGCAGGCGAGTTACTTTCTGGTTTCGTCCAGAAAGTAACCAAAGATACGACTCTGCCGAGGGCTGTCCGGCGGAACTCGACTTCGCTCCTGCGTCGCTCCGCTCGAACAGGCCGCCGGAAATATGAAGGACTACCACCAAACCATGCGCGACGCTTGTGTGCACATAGAAAACACTGCCAAATTTATGCGGTCGTCGGTGATTCTGACTGAGTAAGGCCCTCATTATCTGCAGATGTGCCAAAAACATTCGCATAAGTTTCTCTAATATATTGCAAGGATGCTTCTTGGTCTGCGCTTATTTCTAGGCTTTGCTGAAATAGACGAAGTCTTTGCTGATTGTTATGAAGAATCTCAGACCATTGCTTTACCCAAATATTTGTCTGCTTGTCTTCAGATTGGTAAAGTAGTCCAGGTGGACGATTTGACTGGTTTGAGTCGCGCCGGCACACAGAATCCATTTCATTTGAAATAAGCCAAAAATTCCAACGAGTTTTTAAGCCTTGAAATCTTTCGTCCTCTGCAACTGCAAAAGCATAATCTTTAATTTGAGATGTTTCTTTTGAGGTTAATTTAACAGTTGGTCTTTTTAACTCGATAATTAAATGATCTAGTTCATCTTCTCTATGGCAGGGTATCTTTCTCGTTAGCATCAAGTCAACGATGCCAACCTTTCCATCTGATCTAAGAACTGGGGCATCAACTATTGTTTCACTGTTGGAAGCAGCAAGGTGCTTTCTAAGCACTTCTGTTAATGATTGATCGTCTGCTGATAAACTAAATTCTTCACCGAATATCCAAGTATTTTCAGCAAGAAGTCGGTGTAACTGAGTTCTTTCTTTTAGATTTTTCTTTTCATCTGGATTGAATAGCAGGCTTTTTAGTCCAGATAAGAAGCTTAATCTTTCTGAAACTATTTTTGATGCGCTAATTATTGCTGTTAGTGATGTCTCACGCAGTAATCTAGCAAATTCCTTTTGATGCTTTTCTGGTAGCTCTAGAACTTCAGTTAATATTAGCTGAAGATCATCTGGGCTCTTTTCAATTGCCTGTCGCAGCATTCTTAATTGAAACGACTTGCCTTTTTTTGCAGTGGATTCAAAGTCTGGAATTAAAGTGCTCACTTTCACCGCGACAGTGTCAAATATTTCTCTTTCGACCTTTTCAATAGGAGTTTTTGGTTCTGATTTAAAAGGATAAACAGAGTCTCTCTTCCATTTATCGACTATTGAATTTGATTTGTCTATTGTTTTTTCTTTGTGAAATATTTTGATTTCTTCTTTTGCTGAATTAATTAGTTTTGATAGTTCGGGATTGAGTTCTCCAAGGTTAAGAGTTCCTTCATTTGAAAGGATGGAGATGTAAGGGGATATTAAATATGCAGAATAACTTAATCCTGGAACCTGAATTCTTATGTCAATTTGTGAAAGTGGTAAACCCGCTTCGTTGCATAGATAAAAAGTTCTAGAGTTCTCATTTTTCCATTTTATTATTTTTAAATCAACTTCATATCTTATGTTATTCACCTCAATTGAAGGGAGTTTGACATCTTTGCTGCTATCAATTGCTGTGTTTGGGTTCAGAACACCATTGGGTAGATATATTTCTACATCGTTGTAGTTTTTTAAATAGTTGGCAAAAGTCTCAGATATTTCTTGATGAAAAAATTCGCTAGTGAGAAAAACAAACTCTTTTCTGAGTTCAGATATTATGCACTTGACTCCTGGTGCACCTGTTTCCTTTACTATTGGTTCTGTTATTCTAACTTCTCTTAACGAATTCTCTAACATTGATATTTTATAGTAAGAGAATCGATTTTCAGCCTCTTTGTAGCAAACTTCCCAATCTACAACTCGACCAAGAGCAAATGACTTTAATCTTCCTTTTCCTTCTGCGCCATGAAGAAATCGATTGTGTTTCTTACTTATTTTTGATAAATTTTTCCAAGATCCACCGAGTTGTTTGAAAAGTTGGGGGGCTTCTTCTGGAGAAATACCGCTCCCATTATCTTCAATAATTATTCTTTTTTCTCCAATCTCGTGTGATTCTTCTTTTATAGTTATTTTTGTGGCATCGGCATCTAAACTATTCCAAATTAGCTCAGACAATGCTGCAATAGGCGTTGCATGCGTTTCTTTATTTACAAAATCATCTTTTACTTCTAATTGATAAATTTTTTGAATTGCCACAATGTCTCCTAGATGTTTTTGGCAAGACAAATTTTGCTTATATGCAAAAATTTGTCAAACCTGAAGATGAGTCTTTTAAGAACAATTTATTTGTAGCGTCTTCTTGAGCATCAACAACTATTCTTTAAGTCAAGCGTATTGTTAGACTTGATATTATTTGTAAATATTAATAGCTTTAAGTTACTGCTGGGTATGTGCTCAAACTATGTTTGAACAATAATTTCAGCAATCTCTTTTCAAGGAATTTTTTAGATTGGTGCATGCTGATGCTTCAAGTTGGTGCTTGAAAAGTGCAGTGTTGTAAATTTTTTGCCTAGCAATAAAACTTTGCAGTACAGCACGCCGCTTTTCCACAAACACATCCGCCGGTACCCACGCGTACTCCTGCCGAATCTGTCGCTCATACTCTGCAAAGCGCGCGGGGGTGGCCCCCAGAATAGCGAGGTCGATATCCACCAGCAAAGCGGCATCGCCCACCAAAGCTGCGGCAGTGTGTTCGGTGGCCATGATCAGCGCGTGCACACGGGCTTGCACTTCTGCGCTCATACCTGCAGCTTGTAAGGCCTTAACTGCCCAATCTGCGCTGCGCGCTTCGTTGTTGTGGGCGCGCACGTCGTAGACCGCGTCGTGGAACCACAGGGCCATGGCAATTTCCGCAGGGCGCTGCGCCAGATGGGCGCTGTCGCTTTGCAGCTGCAGGCATTCATCCAGATGCTGCAGCGTGTGATAGTGGCGTTGTGGCTCGCTGTAAGCCTGCAATAGCTGTTCATACAGGCCGGGTGGCGGGGTGTGGTGCAGGCCATTCCAAGCGTAGAGCCAATGGCGGTGCAGGTGCTGCAAGTTGGGCATGGGGCAGAGCAGGGTGTGGCGTAGCGGCCAAGCCTAGCGCAGTGGTGGTGAAACGAAAAGTGCGCCCGCCTGAACGTCTGATCCAGCGCTGCGAACAACTACACTCAAGCCGTCGCTGTGTTGCTGCACATTGGCATACGGCCTGCGGCTTCATGCCTGTCTATCGTGCCAACTTTCAATCAGCGCAGCCGTGCAACGGCGCTAAAACCGTTTTCCATCCAGTAACGATCACCCATGAACCAGCCATCGTCGTCCCCCTCTCTGTTCGGTCTGAGCTTTGGCTGGGCGTATGCGCTGGCGGCGTTCACCTTAACCGTTACCAGCTGCCTGCCGCTGGCCTTGCTGGCCACCATGGCGGGCGGTGGCACGGGGGCAGAGCGAGCCAATGCCTTGATGGCGTGGTTGCCGATCATGGCGGGGCTGGTAGCAGTGGCTTGCGCAGTGTACTTTTTCACCACGCTGCGCCAGCGTGTGACGTGGCAGCGGCACGTGCTGATGGTGATGTGGGGGCTGTCGGCGCTGGGGATGGTGGGGTGGTGGAAGCTGTAAAGTCCGCGACTTCTAAACGCACATTCACCCACAAGGCAGCCATTGGCTGCTTTTTTGTTTTACGGTTTTTGATAGCTGCTTGTGCTTGCTGTACAAGGGCTAGAGGCTGATTTGGCTTAAATCTCATCGTGCCCAAGGCAGGGCGCTGGGCAAGCGGCTGCAATTGCTTGCAGCGCGCTCTTGAACTCTGTGGCTCCAGCACCATGTGTAACGGACAGCGCGGCGGGTGCCGCGTTCTCCATTGTGTCTGGCGCCGAACGGCGCTGGCTTTTTTACTGTCTGATTGCTTCCATGTCCCAACTCCAAACGCCTTTCCAGATTGGTTCTGTCACTTTGCCTAACCGCGTGGTTCTGGCACCGCTGACGCGTATGCGTGCCTTTGAAGGCCGCGCGCCCGGGGATTTGCAGGTGACGTATTACCGCCAGCGTGCGGGTGCCGGGCTGATCTTGACCGAGGCCACTTCGGTATCGCCCATGGGCGTGGGCTACCCCAACACGCCCGGTATCTGGTCGGCCGAGCAGGTCGCAGGCTGGAAGCGCGTGAACGACGCGGTGCACGCCGAAGGCGGCCACATTGCCCTGCAACTGTGGCACGTGGGCCGCATTTCTGACCCTGAGTTGCTGGATGGCCAGCAGCCCGTGGCCCCCAGCGCGATTGCCGCTGAAGGTGATGTGAATGTGCTGCGCCCCAAGCGCCCTTATTCTGTGCCGCGTGCGCTGGAGACTGAAGAGGTGGCTGCGGTGGTGCAAGACTTTGTGCAGGCCGCACGCAACGCCAAAGAAGCGGGCTTTGACTTTATCGAAGTGCATGCCGCCAACGGCTATCTGTTTGACCAGTTCTTGCACGACGGCAGCAACCAGCGCACCGACCAGTACGGCGGCAGCATTGAAAACCGTGCGCGCTTCTTGATGGAAACGCTGGATGGCCTGCTGCAAGTGTGGCCCGCCGAGCGCATTGGGGTGCACCTGAACCCCATGAGCAACACGCACAGCATGAGCGACAGCAACCCGGTGGCCTTGTTCACCTACGTGGCTGAGCAGATTGCTGCGCGCAAGCTGGGCTTTATCTTCTCGCGCGAAGAGCTGAAAGACGGCGTGCTGCCGATTGGCCAGCACATGCGCAAGGTGTACCAGGGCGCGTTCATTGCCAACGACGGCTTTACCGCCGAGCAGGCCGAAGCCGTGATTGCTAGCGGCGCTGCCGATGCCGTGGCCTTTGGCCGCGTGTTTATTGCCAACCCCGACCTGCCCGAACGCTTTGCGCGTGGGGCCGAACTGAACGCGTTGAACGCCAGCACCATCTACAGTGCTGACGCCACCGGCTACACCGACTACCCCGTGCTGGAAAGCAGCGCGGCGTAAATCTTGGGTGATTTATCTGCTGCGCAGTTGAGACATTCAGCAGATTCAAACAGCAAGGCCAGCAAATTTGCTGGCCTTTTTTGTTGTGCTGATGGTTTTGATAGCTACTTGCGTAGGTATAGCAAGGACTAGGTGCCAATTTTGTTCTTATAGTGCAAGGCTGCTGCAGTGACTTGGGGTGCGACTGCGGTTGCTTGTAGCTCACTCTTCACTGTCCACAGCAGCCACGCGATGCTTGTGTAAGTTCTGGGCTGCGCGAAGTGTGTGAAAAATGGCCGCCATTAATCGGCGAAGGCTCGGTAAGGGAGCACTGCATGGTGTGCAGCGTAGCGCGTTGCAATCCATCCACGGCTGGTGGGCTGGTGAGGCGTTGCAAGCAGTACCGCTTTTTCCGCAGTGCTGTGCACTCACGAAGCACTGCGGAACGCCGTGGTGGTCATCCACTGCGCAGGCTTCGTGAGGAACCGTGTTAGGCGCTAAGTCTCAGTAGCGCGCTATCAAAAACTTTCCCAGTCATCCGTCTCAGCAGGGCGGGGCTGGGTAGTCGCTGGCTTGGCGGCAAGCAGCGTTTTGACGGGTGGTGCAACGGGGCGTGCTTCGACCTTGGCTTGAGGGCGAGGGGTTTGCGTGGGGCGCAAGGCCTGGGGCGCGGTGTGCTGCATTGGCGCAGCGAAGGTGTCGCCCAGGTTAAACACGCTGACCAATTGCACCAATTTGGCGGCCTGGGTGCTCAAGCTGTTGGCGGCGGCGGCGGATTCTTCCACCAAGGCCGCGTTTTGCTGCGTGACTTGATCGAGCTGGTTGACGGCGTCGCTGACTTGCGAGATGCCCTGCACCTGTTCTTGGGCGGCTGTGCCAATTTCGCCAATCAGGTCGGCGGCTTTGCGCACCTGATCGACCAGGCTGGTCATGGTGGCACCGGCTTCGCTCACCAGCTGGGTGCCTTGGCCCACTTCGTGCACGCTGGCGCTGATCAAGCGTTTGATTTCCTTGGCGGCATCGGCACTGCGCTGGGCCAGGGCCCGTACTTCGCTGGCCACCACCGCAAAACCACGGCCTTGTTCCCCGGCGCGGGCGGCTTCGACGGCGGCGTTCAAGGCCAGGATATTGGTTTGGAAGGCGATGGAGTCAATCACCCCCACGATGTCTTCGACTTTGCGCGAGCTGGTGTTGATCGCGTTCATGGTGCTGACCACTTGTTCCATGGCCGAGCCGCCTTGGGTAGCCGTTGCACGGGCGGAGCTGGTCAGCTGGGCTGCGGACTGCACGGCATCTTGGTTCTGGCGCAGCGTGGCGCTCATCTCTTCCATGGATGCGGCGGTTTGCGCCAGGTTGGAGGCCTGTTCTTCGGTGCGCTGGCTCAGGTCGGCGTTACCGCTGGCGATCTGCGAGGAACCGGTGGCAATCGATTCGCTGGCATGGCGCACCTGGCGCACCAAATCGGCCAGCTTGGCGCGCATGACTTCCATATTGGCCAGTACGCTGGTGCTGTCTGAAGCGCGCAAATTCACCTTGACGCCCAGGTTGCCCTTGGCCACTTCTTGAGCGATTTCAGCGGCGTAAACCGGCTCACCACCCAGCTGGCGCGTAATGGTACGCACCAGCCACACACCAAATACGGTACTGAGCGCGGCGCACAGCGCGATCAGGGTCGACAGCAACCAGAAGGTTTGCTCCACGGCGCGAGCGGACTCTTCGGTGCTCAGGCGCGCTAGTTCTTCTTGCCGCTTGGCGGCATCCAGCAAGATGGTGCGCACGGCCACGTGCAGCCGGGCAGGGTCTTTGTGCAGGGCCTCCATGGCCGTGGGGTCGGCTTGGTCTGCCATTTGCTGCACGCTGGCCAGTGCCTGCTTGTACTGGTTCCAGGTATCTTCCAGCTTCACACCCAGCTCGCGCAGCGATGCGTCTGCGCTGTGCGTGCGCAGCAGGCTGACGGCGTCCAAGATGGTTTTTTCTGAATCGACATTGAGCTTCAGCTCTGCGGCACGCGCCTGGGTATCGGTTTGCCAGATGTACACATACATGCGGCGAAAATGCGTGGCGCCTTGGCGGGCAGCATCCATCACCACTTTCACCGGCTCGACGGTGTCGGTGTACATGGCCCGCTCTTTCTGACTGACGCGCCACAGCTGCTGCATGGCCAGAACCCCGATAAGCACCAGGGTGGCAATGAAAAACACGATCAATGCACTGAGCTTGCCTTGGAGTGTCAACTTGGTAAAAGACGGCATGAACTGAACCCTGTTAAAAGAAATTTAGGGCGAATCGTACTTGGTGCAGAAGAATTTTGTTGCGGATCATTGCAGACGCGATGGGCGGTGACGTTGCTGCGCTTCTGCGCGGTCGCGAAGAAGGGGGGTGCTGGATGCAGGCAGTCAGTGACTTCGTCATGCACCAAAAAATTGCACACTCGAAATATTAAAAAATCCAGTGTTGGCCCAGGGGAGCCGCGCATAAGAGTGGGTGCAAGTTGTGTTCTATTGATTTAGAATCATTCTTATTACTTGTCATTTTCTTCTCTTGCTGGACTGCTGGTCAGTCTCTACCGACGGCCCGACTTCTCCATGCTTGAGCGCTTCTATCGAGAACTGCTGAATTTCCTGACGCGGCAGCTCAATGATCGAGATGCTGCGGCGGACTTGGCGCAAGAAAGCTATGCGCGGGTACTGGCAGCGCAGCATGCGGGACAGCAGGTGGTAGATGGGCGCGCCTTGCTGTACCGCGTTGCCAAGAATTTGGTGACGGATCAGCATCGACGTTCTGAATTCAGAAGCCACGAGAGTCTGGATACCGTGTCTGAATCCGAAGAGCAGCAGGCCCCTGCCTACCTACAGCCCGAGGAAGCCTTGTCTTCGCAGCAGACGGTACATGCCTATTCAGACGCGATTGAGGGTTTGCCACCGCGTTGTCGTGAGGCTTTTGTGCTGCATATCATTGAAGGTTTGCCGCAAGCTGAAATTGCCAAGCACATGGGCATCTCGATCAGCATGGTAGAAAAACATGTGATTCGAGGCACTTTGGCCTGCAGGCTCTGCGAGCGTGAACTCAACGGCATTCATGTTGCCACCTCAAAGAGAGGTCGTTGAGTTTGCTGTGCAATGCGTCAAGGCCCCAGGCCTGCGTCTATAGTTCTCTTGTTCGTGTATGTCCATGATGTCCTCCCACCCCAATCAAAGTGCAGGCTTGCCGCTTGTGGGGAGTGGTGCGCGTGGGCATTTGGCCCATGATGAGGCTTTGGAGTTGGAAGCTGCAACCTGGGCTGTGCGTTGTCTGGGCAGTTTGGATGTGGAAAACCGTGCTGCTTTGAATGCTTGGCTGGCGGCGGATCCCCGGCATGCAGCAGCGCTCGCAGCGGTTTCCGCCACTTTGCAGGGCGTGCAGCAAATGCCCCAGCACGAAGTAGCCAAGCTGCGAGCCGGATTGCCCAAGCGCACGAAGACCGTCAAACCGTCTGTGAGTGCGCCAACATCGTGGTGGCAATCGTACTTTCGCCCTTTTGCTTCGCATGCAGCGGCTGCGGCGGTGGTGTTCGGCATGGCCTGTGCCGGGTGGTTTGGCTGGTGGGTGCAACCCACGTTTGAGCAAACGTATGCCTCGGCGCGGGGCCAGCAACTGGTTGCCACGCTGCCAGATAGTGAGAGCGGGGGCAGTACGGTCCAGCTGGACAGCAGCACACAGCTGCAGGCACGGCTGTTTCGGGACCGGCGCGAAGTGAAGCTGGACGACGGTCAAGCGATGTTCGCCGTTCACCCTGACAAAACGCGTCCATTCCATGTGCTGGCAGGCAATTATCGGATTACGGTGCTGGGCACGCGGTTTTCTGTCCGGCACACGACCTCAGGGATGGATGCAGGGCGCACCGTGGTCGCGGTCGAGGAAGGCCGTGTGAGGGTGGAGCCGGCAGTGGGGTCTCACCCTGCGGCGGCCGTCGAGCTGGTCGCCGGGCAGGTGTTAGAGGGCACTGATACAGGTGACGCGCTGGCAGAACTGGGTAGCATCACTAACATTCCCCCTGCTGCGGTTGCGCAATGGCGCAGCGGGCGCATCAGTTTCAATCAAACACCGCTGCATCAGGCCTTGGCTGAATTTGAGCGGTATGGCCCGACCCACTTGGTGGTGCGGGACCCTGTTGTGGCTGCCATGCCTGTCGGTGGAAGCTATGGACTGCGCCAGTCCCAGCGGTTTGCAGAGTTTTTGCCCCAGTTGTTGCCGGTGCGCCTGGTGCAGCGCGATGGGGTGACTGAAATCGTGGCCCGTTAGATTTTTTTAATTTTTTTACGCAGGGACGTGAGGATCGTCTGAACTCATGCGTCTTCAGTGTGTGGAGAGGAACCGTGCCGTTGGCACACCACCATTGCTGACCGAGGAGTTACATGTTCATGCGCACTGCGCCCTTGCCTTATTTCCGTCTTGCCCCACTGTCTTTGGCTGCCGCCATCATGCTTGGGGCGGTTGCCAGCCAGCCGAATGCAGCCCATGCACAGTCTTACGAGGCTGCTGCGCAAAGTTTCACCATTGCCGCACACCCGCTTGCCAGCGCACTCAATGAGCTGGCGCGCCAAGCCAACTTGCAGTTGGGATTTCCGGCCACCTTGGTGGCAGGCAAGAAGGCCCCAGCAGTGGCAGGTCAGCTGACTGCCCAGCAAGCCTTGGATCGTTTGCTGGTTGGAAGTGGTTTGGAAGGTGTGGTGAGAGGGCAATCCGTAGTGGTGAGGGCGGTTGGTGCGGGCACGGCAGGTGCTGCAGTGTTGCCCACGGTGTCTGTGGTCGCTGCGGCCAGTGGCGAGAGTTTGCCGGGCGCGTATGCCGGTGGGCAGGTGGCGCGTGGCGGGCGTATCGGTGTTTTGGGCAATCGCGACATGCTCGACACGCCCTTCAGTACCACGCAATACACCTCGCAGTTGGTAGAAGACCAGCAGGCACAAACGATTGGTGATGTGCTGGTGAACGACCCTTCGGTGCGCAATACCTACGGACGCAACGCAGGCCGTGAAGAGTTCAACATTCGTGGTTTTACCCTGTTCAATTACGACGTGTCGTACAACGGCCTGTATGGCGTTTCGCCTCGCAATGCCGCTTCTTTGATTGGTGTGGAGCGCGTTGAAGTCTTGCGCGGCCCCACCGCGTTGCTGAATGGCATGGCCCCTGCAGGTTCTGTGGGGGGCGGGATCAACCTGGTGCCCAAACGTGCAGGTGCCGAGCCGCTCAACCGTGTGACGTTGTCTTATGCAGATGACGGGCAGCCAGGGGCGCATGCTGACATTTCGCGCCGTTTTGGTGGTGAAAAGCAGTGGGGTGTTCGCCTCAATGCTGCCAAGCGCTCGGGTGACCTTCCGGTCAACGGCTCCAGTGAGCGTGTGGATGCGTTGGCGCTAGGTCTGGACTACCAAGGGGAGCGTGTCCGTCTGGAGGCTGACTTCAACTACCAAGACCGTGTCACCCATGGGCGCAGCAGTTTGTTGTTTCCTCCAGCCGCCGGAACGGCCATTCCTGCCGTGCCCAACAACGAAATCAACTTTCAGCCCCATTGGAGTTATTGGGACGCCAAAGAGCGTGCCGCCGTTGTGCGAGGTGAGGTTGACCTGGCTCCAGGCTTGATTGCGTATGGCGCACTGGGTGCCATGAAGTACGATTTTGATAGCTTCCAGACCACGTCGCTGCTCAGTGATGACCAAGGCAATATGCGTGTCCGTCCGTATCGACTCAAAGAGTATGTCGATACGCGCACGGTAGAGACGGGACTGCGTGGCAAGTTGCAGACGGGCGCTCTGCAGCATGAATTTGTGCTGAGTGCTTCCAGCTATGCTCAGGACAACGGGATGGTGCGGCAAAACGGCGCTATCGTTAATTCCAGCCTTTACACAGCGTCGAATATCGCCATGCCGAGCATCACACTCGGCGGCTCTATCCCGCGCACTTCCGAAACGCGCATGCAGAGTTTTGCGTTGGCGGACACGATTTCTTCAGCAGATCGCCGCGTGCAGCTGACGCTGGGTGTGCGCCACCAAAATGTAAAAACGCGCACGTTGAATGCCACCACCGGTGCAGAGACTGACCGCTATGACAAATCGGCTTTGACACCGATGGTAGCCGTGCTCTTCAAAGCGACCGATCAAATTTCGCTGTACGGCAACTACATCGAAGGTTTGTCACAAGGCCCTAAGGCTCCAGAAGGTGCTGAAAATGCGGGGCAAATCTTCCCGCCCTCTAAATCCAAGCAGTTTGAATTGGGCGCCAAGTTCGATGCAGGCCGTTTTGCCACCACCGTCAGCCTGTTCCAAATTGAGCGCCCCAGCAGCTTGTTAGAGGCGACCAATGGGCTTCCTGTCTTTCGCATGGATGGCGAGCAGCGCAACCGAGGGTTAGAGGTAGTCAGCCAAGGCGAGCTGGCGCGTGACGTACGCGTGCTGGCGGGTGTGGCTTATACCCAAGGCATACAAACCAAGACAGAGGACGGCATCAACAACGGACGTACCGCACCGGCCGTGCCCCGTGTTCAGATCAATCTGGGCGGGGAATGGGATACGCCGTTTCTTCCCGGCTTGACCTTGACCGCACGCGCACTGCGCACCAGCACACAGTATGTGGATGTGGGCAACACCCAACAGCTGCCTGCCTGGACGCGCATGGACATTGGTGCGCGCTACCAGTTCAATGCAGGTGGCAAGCCTGTGACACTGCGTGCGTCGCTGGAGAATGTGCTGGATAAGAGCTACTGGCAGTCCGCCGCGCGTGAAGGGCTGACCATGGGCGCGCCACGCACGCTGCTGGTTTCGGTTTCCACGGACTTCTAATTGCGACAGACGGCCCCACAGCCCAGTAAGAACCCAACCCGTCAGCCGTGGTGCGTCTTGTCACGCACGCTGGCTGGTGGTGTAGGGGGCTATGCGCTGGCGCAGGTTTTGCCCGTCGCGCTGGTGGCCCCTTGGGGGCTGCCACGTGCCGATGCCGTACTGGCTGCCATGCTGCTGGGCATTTTTGTCTATGCGATTGCATTTATGGCAGCGTTTGCTGCGGTCAGCGCACGCCGGGCCTGGCGGAACCTGGCTTTGTGGGTGCTGGTGAGTGGAGGCGCTGCGTGGTGGCTGTTGTGACAGTCAAGGCGAACCCCGCGCTGGCTGCACGAGACGTGAGCCGCACGCCCCAGCCATTGCGCGCAGTGATGGCTGGCGTACACACCTGGCTGGGCATCTTGTTTGGCTGGTTGCTGTATTTCATGTTTGCCACAGGTACGCTGGGCTACTTGGATACCGAAATTGACCGCTGGATGCGGCCTGAGCTTCCACCCGCGCAATATCTCTTGCCGCAAGAATTGACGGCGCAACATGCTTTGGATTACCTGCAGACCCATGCTGCAGGCGCGCAGCGCTGGATGGTGCAGTTGCCTGTGGATCGCAATGAGCCTTATCTGAGGGTGGAGTGGCAGCCTAAAGAGGCTGAACAAGAGCCTACGTCCGTTTGGCTGGATGCCGCAACCGGTGCACAGATCGCTGTACGTGAAACCGGGGGAGGGCAAGTCCTCTACCAAATGCATTGGCGGCTGCACTACCTGCCCCAAGGGTTCACGGAATGGGTGGTGGCTATTGCTTCCATGGTGCTGCTGCTGGCTTTGCTGACAGGCATTGTGGTGCACAGGCGTTTCTTTGCGGACTTTTTCACCCTGCGCCTTCGCAAGGGGCAACGGTCTTGGCTGGATGCGCACAATGTGGCGAGCGTAGCCACGCTACCGTTTCAGCTGATGATCAGCTACTCAGGCCTTGTGTTCCTGATGTTTTCGTTCATGCCGCTGGTGGTCAACGCGTGGTATGGCGTGTCACCGACGGCTGGGCGCACGTTCTACGGTGAGCTTTTTCCTCCGATGGCGGTTGCGTCAGCGTCAGGCGTTCAGAAGCCGTCGGTGTCTATGACACAGTTGCTGAACCAAGCGCAAGGGCATTGGAATGGTGCGCAGGCCGCCGCGCTGGATATTCACCACCCTGGCGATGCGAATGCGCGCATGCATGTGATTGGCAACTTTGCCTCGGGCCCCGTTCGCTCTGCAGGGATTCTTGTTTTCGAGGGTGTCAGCGGCAGCTTGTTGGCAGAGCGCCCGGCCTGGCAGTCAACGCTGCGCGCCTCGCGTGACTTGCTACTCGGTTTGCATGAAGGTTTGTTTGCGGATGCATGGCTGCGGCCCCTGTATCTGCTTTCGGGCGTGCTGGGTTGCGTGATGATCGCCTCCGGGATGGTGTTGTGGACCGTCAAGCGCCGCCAGCGCGCCTTGCGTGCATATTCGGGCCCATCCCCCGGCTTGGTTTGGGTGGAGCGACTCAACCCTGGCATCGTGCTGGGCTTGCCGATTGCCGTGGCCGCCTACTTCTGGGCGAATCGGCTTTTACCTGTGGACATGGCACAGCGTGCGCTCTACGAAGTTCATGTGATGTTTGGCGTGTGGTGTGTGGTGCTGCTGTATGCCGCACTCACCGCGCCTGCGCGGACCTGGCGTGTACAAGCGTGGGCGGCGGCGTTGGGTTTTGGTGCTATCCCTGTGCTCAACCTGCTGACCACGCAACGACATTTGGGCCAATCTTTGCCCGCTGGCGATTGGGTGATGGCGGGCTTTGACCTTGGTGCGCTTACTCTGGGCTGCTTATTCGCGTGCGCTACCAAATTCATGAAACGGCAAGGTCCCGGCGCATGATGGTTCTGGTATTCGCATTGGTGGTGGCTGGGCTGGGTGCTATCGCTTTGACCATGGACCGACACTCCCAGCACCTGCCTAGCGCTTTGGTGTACGACTGCACCAATGGGCTGCTACGTACTGTGGGCGTCACTGCACTGGTGACAGCGCTGATCTGGATGGCACAGACCATTGGCTACCCGCGCGCCATTCTCATGGGGTTGGGATTCGTCACTTTGGGTACGCTGTGCATCGTCGTTGCGATCGCCTGTGCGGACAAGCTGGGCAGCAGGTAACCGTCTTATTCCAAACTTCCTGGGCGAGTTTGCCCGCTTTGGGGGATGCACCACCTGCATGCCTGTACAAGTTGTATTGGGGCGAAACCAAGGCATCAAAACCGAAGTCGTGCGCTTATTTGCACCTCTTACTGTTGTGATGGGCCGTGCTGTACCAGGGCGTGTGGCAATGCGGCTGAAAATGCCATCACAGACGCATGTGGAGCGATGCACGATTTGCGAGTAGTTGCATCGTTTGCAGTGCTGCTATGCTTTGTATTTCATAGTTTTTCTATATAAATAAAGTCATAATTTCAAAGCAATTGGTGTAGAAAAATGCTGAATTAAATTGCCGTGAGTTTTTTGAAATTGCAGTACCAATTAACCACAATCATTCAATTAAGTATTTTTCTATACATACTATGCTTGCTGTTGCTCCTAACCTGTATAGAAAACTTCCAATGAATACTTGTACATTGCAAATTCATGCGCAAGGCCAGTGGCACGATGTAGCGTCCGTGTCGCTGTGGGGCGATGCCGTGCAGGGATGGCGTGCCAAGACCTATGCGGGTTATGCGGTGGATTGGTCGGTCGACCAATTTGGTCAACGCGATGCGCATGCGCTGAGCGTGAACTACCTGGTAGGGCTGGAGCCGCTGGAGTGCGCGCACTGGCCAGTGTGGCTGATGGACATGCTGCCCCAAGGCTTTGGCAGGGCCGAGTTGCTGCGCCGCCTGGGCCTGCCCACCACGCTCGAGCAAGCGGGTGACTGGCCCTTGCTGCTGGCAGGTGCTGGCAACCCGATTGGCCATATGCGGGTGAAAGAGGCCGCCCAGTGGCTGCACGCACAGTCGGCGCAATGGGCGACACAGACCGGGGCCATCGCACGGGGTTTTGCGGTGGAGGAGGTCTCAGCCCGCGTGGAAGAGTTCAGCGAACATCTGGCGCAGCACGGGCTGTTTGTGGCGGGTTCGTCAGGTGTGCAGGGTGAGTGGCCCAAGCTGCTACTGTCGCTGGACGACGCAGGCTTGCTGCACCTAGACCACAGCTTGCCCGATGCGCAGGCGGCCAAGCACTTCATCGTCAAGTTCAGCCGGGGAAACGATGCAGCACTGGCGCAAATTCTGCGGCACGAGCCGGTGTACATGGAGCTGGCGCGCCTGCTGGGCCTGCGTGTGCACGGGGCACTGCGGTTGGAGGGCGGGCGCGTGCTGTTCATTCCGCGCTTTGACCGGCGCGTGCAGCTGACCGCACAAGGCCGCCGCGTGAAGCGGCTGGCGCAAGAGAGCATTGCCTCGTTGACCGGGCACAACGGTTTTGACAGCGTACCCAGCCACGATGCGGTGTGCCGCGCGCTGGTGGCGCACTGTACGGACCCACAGGCCGAGGTGCTGGAGTACCTGCGCCGCGATGTGGCCAACCTGGCGCTGGGTAACAAGGACAACCATGCGCGCAACAGCGCCATCCAGCGTGATTTTGAAGGCCATGTGGCGCTGACGCCGCTGTTTGACTTTGCCCCCATGTACCTGCACCCCGATGGCATCGCCCGGCGCATTCGCTGGGAGGGCAACGACAACGGCCAGCCCGACTGGCCGCGTGTGCTGGATGCTGTGTGCAGCCCAGGCAATGATCCGCAAGGCAAACTGAACCGTACGGCGCTGGCGCAGGGCCTGGCCGCCATGGCGGCACCCCTGGCGCAGTTGGTTGAGCAGGGCGTTGCGCTGGGGCTGGAAGCCGATGTCCACGCCCATCTGCAGCGCGGATTGGGTGCAATGGCCGAGCGCATGCAGGCGCTGGCAACGGTGCAAGGAGATGAATGATGGACAAGCGCTACAACACCCTGAGCCTGCCCGAGCAACTCATGCTGCGCAAACAAGCGATTGACGATGTGCTGACCCACCCGGAGTGGACGTTGCAACAGTCCGTGCGCCACCTTAAGCGCACCATGCGCCTGACCAGTGCAGAGCTGGCCAAGATGGCGGGCATCAATGCCAAAACCTTGCTGGACATTGAACAGGGCCGCAGTCTGGGCACGGTGCAGACGCTCAACAAGGTGCTGGGTGTGCTGGGGCTCAAGCTGGGGGTGGTCTCCAAGAGCACTTCCCCGCTCAAAGATGCGGCTGGGTGATTTATGCGTTTCTGTGCGCACCAAGCCTATGCACCACATTCGCAGTCGTTGTTGAAATCAGCCGCTACCTACTACCAGAGCGCACCTGCCATTGCGCGCTATCAGTGCAGACAGGCTTTCGTGCAGATGGATACTGAATTGGATGTTTGGAGATGGCCCCTGAAGGCCGTGTTGGCGCAGGCGCTTGCATGACCGGTTTGCTGCTCTCGGTGAAGTGGCTGTCTTTGGCGGCGTGGTTCGTTGCCTTGGTGGTGCATGTCTGGGTAGTGCTGCACTGGCCTGTGCCTTCTGCCCTGGTACAGCACCTGCACAGGGTGCAAGTGGGCATGACTGCGGGCATCTTTGTGGTGTGGTGGCCCACAGCCTGGGTGGCGCAACGCATGACAGAGCGCCATGGCGGCAGCGCTGGTCAAGGGGTTGTCCCGTTTTCATGGACGGAGGCGCTGCAGGGGTGCCCGCCATGGATGCGTAATACGGCGTATGGCCTGTTCATCTACATGTTTATTAATTTCTTTTTGAGCTTTGGCATGGGTATAGCGGGGACCGGCACGGGAGACGCACTGGGCCGCATGCGCATGCTCTCGGGCTTGTGGCTGCTGTTTTATGGTCTGGCTTTTGCCATGATGTATTCCACACTGCGCACTCCAAGCTTGCTAGGCCAGCGCAACTGCCATGCAGGCCATGCAGTCAGGCGAGGTGCCCATTTTTGCGAACAGTGTGGGCAGCCCATGCCGCCGCAGTAGCCTACCAAGGTGGGGTGAGCTACCAATCAAGGGGTGCAGCTTTTGGTGGTAGATGATGAATCAAAAAGTATAAAAAAATAGCTGCCAACGCTTTCTGGATAAGCGCTGGCAGCCAATTTGAATGGGATTTTTAAAGCAACAGCGTTTTCAGCGCTGCATGCACCAGCTTTACAGCGGCAACTCACCCGCTGGCTGGCCCAGCCATTTTTTGGACAAACGATCCAGTTCCCCGTTTTGCTTGGCCTCCAGCACGATGGCGTTGATGCGCTCCAACAAAGCGGTCTCACCTTTGGCAACGCCAATAAAGTTGGGGCTGACCTTGAGGATCAGCTTGAGTTCGCTGTCCAGCTTGGCGGCCTGCTTTTTGATGGCGTCGCCTTCGCCGGCACTGGTAGCAATGGCTTGCACTTGGCCGGTGACAAAGGCTGAGACGGTGGCAATGTGGTCTTCAAAGCGGCGGATTTGCGCGCCAGCAGGGGCCACCTTGGTCAGTTCTGCATCGGCCATGGCCCCGCGCGTGACCGAAATGGTTTTGCCGCTCAGGTCATTCCAGTCCTTGATGGCCGTGGTTTTGGGCGCAAACAAGGCCTGAAAGAACGGTGAGTAGCTGTGTGAAAAATCCACCACCTTGGCGCGCTCTTCGGTCTTGCCCAGTGTGGAGATAACGATATCGACCTTGCCGGTTTGCAGGTAAGGCACGCGGTTGGCGCTGACCACGGGAATCAGCTCGGCCTTGGCGCCCAGCTTGCCCGCCACATAGCGGGCCATGTCGATGTCCAGCCCCTGCGGTTTCATGTCGATGCCGACCATGCCGTAGGGCGGGTAGTCGGTCGGGATGGCAATGCGCACTTTCTTGGTGCGTTCAATCTGTTCCAGCACGCCGCTGGCGTGGGTGGCACCGCTGGCCAAGGCGGTCAGGCTCAAAAGGCTAAGGGCAAGTTTGCGCAATGTCAGAGTCATGGCAGTAGAGGCGAGGGTGGATAAAGGGGTGAAAAGCTGTGCGGTGGTGGCTGCGGTATCAATGCGTGTGCGGCGACAGGGTGCGCTGCAGCCATTGCGCGGCGGCGTCGAGCGGGGCAATCAAGGGCACATCCATGCTTTGGGCCAGCGCATGCGCTGCCTGGCCCAAGGGGCCGCCGCCAATTACCACGCGGTGCGCACCGTCAGCGTCCACGCAGCGCTGTACGGCGTGGTGCAGTTGCTGCTGCAAAGCACCGGCGTTGGCCACCAGTTGCAGCGGGTTGCCTTCGGTGTAGCGCGCACCGGTGTAAAGCTGGGCCAGCCCCAGTTGCTGGGCCTGTGCATGCATGGCTGCATCCAGATCAGGCGTGGTGGTAGCAATGCCAAAGCGTTGGCCACCCTGGCTGGCGGCGCGCATAGCGGCTTCGCCAATGCCTACGGTGGGCAGGCCCGTGGCGTTGCGCAGCCAGTCCAGCGCAGGATCGGCAAAGCAGGCCAGCACCACGCCGTGCCACGGCTTGGTTGGCTGGGCGCGCTGCCAGCAGTCAGCCACTTGCTCCGCCGCTGCCGCAAGTTGTGCGGCGTTGGTAATCATGGGCACCCCATGCGTGGCGGTGACGCCGTGCACCTCAAACCCCGCAGGCAATTGCGCCTGCACCAGTTGCACCATCATCTCGGTGGTCTGTACGTGGGTGTTGGGGTTGAGCAAAAGGATGGAAGGCATCTATCAGCGCATGGGGTTGGTGTACCAAAGCTGTATGCAATTTCCAAGCCAATGTGGCGGGCAGTGCTTGGTGGAGGTTGTCTGCTGCAATCAAACCCGTCGGAGAGGGGCGATCTATGGCCTCTAGGCGCGACTGCTTGGAAGCTGCCAAGAAGCGCTCATCAGTTCACAAGCAATGGCGCAGAGAGCGCACGTGCTGGGTGCTGCGGCGCAAGTTCAACATCCTCAATGAATGAAAACCATAGCTACTTACGTAGACTGTGTAAGCGCTAGAGGTTGTTTTGGCTTAAATTCATTGATGTGCAGATCGCCATTTTCTAGTGCCCATGGTTTCCTGCTCAGTCATTCCTACCACCCTGCAATTGGCTGGTGATTGACCCCCGCTTATTGGCCTTCGCGAAAAGCCTGCATGCCTTGCAGGCAAAAATCCAGAAAACGGTTGGCGGCGGGTGAGAGCTGGCGGCCCGTGCGCGTAATGAGCTGCATCTCTGCGTGCGCAAACGCTGGGTTGTGCACGGGAATGGCGCGCACCAGGCCTTGGGCCAGCTCGGTGGTGACGGCGCACTGGGGCAGCAAAGTCACGCCCTGGCTGCTGGTGATGAACCGCAGCAGCACGCTGATGAGGTTGCTGGTCAGCGCCGGGCTGAGGCGGATTTTTTCGGTCTGCTCGGCAGACTCCACCAGTTGGCGGATGCCGTATACGCCTTGCAGCAGGGCAATCGGCCATGCGGTCAGTGCCTGCAGCGTGGTGCTGGTGGCGCTGCCCAGCGGGTGGCCAGCGGCCACAATGGCATGCATGGGCTGGCGCACAGTGCTGCGCGCGGTGATGTGGCTGTCGGCAGGCGCGTAGTAGACCAAGCCAAACTCTGCATCATCTTCGCGCACGCGGCGCATGATTTCGTTGGTGCCGTAGATCTCCAGTGCAATCGATACGGCAGGGTACTGTGCACGAAAGGCGCGAATCGGCCCTTCAATCAACTCCTGTGCAAAGCCTTCGCCGCTGACCACGCTGACCGTGCCGCTGTGCAGGCCGCGCAGGGCATCGACCTTGGCCAGCATGTCGTGCTGGTGGGCAATGTGCTGGCGGTAGTAATCCAGCAGAAGCTGCCCCGCCTGCGTGGGCACCACACCGCTGCGGTGGCGCTCCAGCAGGGCCAAGCCCAACTCTTCTTCTAGCAAACTGATCTGCCGGCTGACTGCCGAGGGCACGATGTCCAGCTTTTCGGCCGCACTGCGCACGCTGCCGCAGGTCACGGCCTCATACAAATAACGAGCACGGGAATCGTGAAATGCGGACATGGCAGAGCTGAGGCTGTGCCCTCAGTGTGAATGGCAGATGACAAAGATTGTGTTCTTATTTTTAGAACAGAAAACAAAAATTAACGCATTCGTTGCACAGATATAGTCCTTGCCAGTTGCGCGGGAGGGGTGTTTGCGCCCTGACTAAGCTGTCCCACTATTCATATCAACCGCGGCACACAGGAGATTGCGTGGCCGCAAAAAGGGTCTTCCGATGTCTAAAACCTTTCAGCCCGACAAGTCGGCTGTGAAATTGGGTAGCGTGGTGCAAGTCTTTGCACTGGCGCTGGTGGTTGCTGCTTTGTCGGAGTGGATGGGGCCGCTGCCTATTGAGCTGGGCATTGGCAAGGTGGTGTTGCTGCCCATGATTTGGGCGCTGCTGATCGGTTTGATCTTGGGCTTGCTGCACCAGCGCTTGCCGCGCCCTATCAAGCTGGACATGCATGGTCAGCACTTTGCGGCTGCGGTGCTGTCGTGCGCGTTGTTCCTGTTCATTGCCAAGCTGGGTCTGCTGGTCGGTGGTTCTTTGCCCCAGTTGAGCAAGGTGGGCTGGGCGCTGGCGCTGCAAGAGCTGGGCAATTTGATTGGCTGTATCTTGCTGGGCATGCCTGTGGCGCTGATGCTTGGCATCAAGCGCGAGGCGATTGGCGCCACGTTCTCGATTGGCCGTGAACCGGGTCTGGCCATTGTGGGCGAGCGCTTTGGCATGGACTCGCCTGAAGGCCGTGGCGTTTTGGCCGAGTACATCACCGGTACGCTGATTGGCGCTATCTTTATCTCGCTGCTGGCGGGCTTGGTCACCAGTCTGAATATTTTTCACCCGTTTGCACTGGCCATGGGCGCCGGTGTGGGTTCAGGTTCCATGACGGCTGCTGCCGTGGGCGCAGTGGCCGCGCAGCACCCTGAAATGGCAGACCAGATCGCAACGTATGCCGCAGCGGCCAACCTGATCGCCACCACGCTGGGTACGTATTTGACACTGTTCATCTCGCTGCCTTTGGCCGTGCGTGCCTACCGCTGGTTGGAGCCCATTTTGGGCCGCAACCGCAAAGCCGTAGCGATTGATAACGGCACTGGCGCAGTGGCGCAACCAGCTGAAGAAGTGCACACCCCGTACCTGAAGCTGGGCATGCGCCTGCTGTCGTGGGTGATGGGTGGTTTGACCGTGCTGATCGCCAACCGTGTGGGCCATGGTGTTCCCATGCTGGATGCGCTGCCCGGTGTAGCCATCATCATTGGCGTGGTGCTGGTGGGCGACCTGATTTACTTGGGTACGCGCCGCAAGCTGCCAGCCGTGTGCTGGATCTCTTTTGTGGCCATGGCTATGACCTTCCCCAGCACGCCTTATGCGGCGGAAGTTGCGGCACTGACCGGCAAGGTCAACTTCTTTGCCATGATTACCACCATGCTGACGTTTGCAGGCCTGTCGCTGGCCAAAGACATTCCGGCTTTCCGCCGATTGGGCTGGCGCATTGTGGTGGTGTCGCTGCTGGCGAATGCGGGTGTGTTTTTGGCCGCAGCGGCGATCGCCCAGTTCTTTGTAGGCAGTCTGTAAAGCACAATCCAAGAGGTTTGAAGCCATGAACCATGCTGACAAAGAATTGAACGCCCCCTCGCAGGAGACCCTGCAGGCCTGGCGCCACGATTTCCATCGCCACCCTGAAACGGCCTTCCAAGAGCACCGCACCAGTGCGCGTGTGGCAGAGCTGCTGAAGGGTTGGGGTCTGGAAGTCCACACCGGGCTGGCGGGCACGGGTGTCGTGGCTGTTTTGCGGGGCGCACGCGGTGATGGCCCATCGATTGGCCTGCGCGCTGACATGGATGCACTGCATGTGCACGAGCTGAACAGCTGCGCGCACAAGTCCGTCAACGAAGGCCGCATGCATGCCTGTGGCCATGACGGCCATACCACCATGCTGCTGGGTGCTGCCCAGACGCTGGCTGCACAGCTCGACTTTGCCGGTGTGGTGCACTTTATCTTTCAACCTGCCGAAGAAAACGAAGGTGGCGCGCGCGCCATGATCGAGGCGGGCTTGTTTGAGCGCTTTCCCATGCAGGCGGTCTACAGCCTGCACAACTGGCCCGGCCTGCCCGCAGGCACGGCGGCGGTGCATGCCGAAGCAGTGATGGCCGCGTTCGACATTTTTGATCTGAGCCTGACCGGCAAGGGCTGCCATGCGGCCATGCCGCATCTGGGCACGGACGCTTTGCTGGCAGCATGCCAGCTGGTGACACAGCTGCCCGCGCTGATTGCACGCGAGCAAGAAGTGCACAAGCCCGCAGTGTTGAGTGTGACCAGCTTCAATGCCGGCGATACCTACAACGTGATGCCTGAGGTGATCAAGCTGCGCGGTACGGTGCGCTGTTTTGACATGGCGCAGCGCGCACGCATTGAGCAACGCTTTCGCGACGCTATCAACGCCACCTGCGCCTTGCATGGCTTGGAAGCCAAGCTGGATTACCGCGTGAGCTACCCCGCCACCATCAACAACCCCGTGCATGCCGAGGTGTGTGCCGAGGTGCTCGAGCAGGTGCTAGGTGGCGGTCATGTGCGCCGGGATTTGAAGCCCAGCATGGCGTCGGAAGACTTTTCGTTCATGGCACAGGCATGCCCTGGTGTGTACATCTGGCTGGGCAATGGGGAAGACAGCGCCTCGCTGCACAACCCCAAGTACGACTTCAACGACAAGGTGCTGCCATTGGGCGTGAAGTACTTCGTGGAACTGGTGAATGCCATGCTGCGTGACGGCAAGTTACCGCGCTGAAGCGGCTCTGCCGATGCCCAAACGCCAAGCGCTTGCTTGGCGTTTTTTTATGCCCATGGGACGTTGCTTTCGCGATAACACTGCTGCGCTGCGGTGTTGTCACGTAAGTGTCTTCACCCGCTGTGCGTGCTTTTTACACTGTTTGTCGCTATATAAATAAAAGGGAGACAATCAGTGGCAATTTCACGCAGAGCCTATTTGCAGGCCGCCGCAGCTGGCGCTTTCAGTGCAACATTGGGGCCTTTGGCCGCTGTAGCGCAGGCCAGCAAGGCGTTTCCGGTGCGCGCCATCAAGCTGGTGGTGGCCTTTCCCGCAGGCGGTCCCACGGACTTGACCATGCGCCAGTTGGCAGAAAATGCCTCCAAGGTGCTGGGGCAGCCCGTCATTGTGGAAAACCGCCCCGGCGCTTCGGGCTCTTTGCCCGCTGCGCAGCTGCAGTCCACCGTGGCCGATGGCTATACGCTGGCCCAGCTGCCCATGAGCGTGATGCGCTTGCCCTTCACCACTGGGCTGAAGTGGAACCCCGTGGAAGACCTCAGCTACATCATCAATGTGACGGGCTACGCGTTTTGCATGGTGGCCAGCACCAACTCGGGGCTGAAGAGCTGGCAAGAAGTGGTGGCGTGGGCCAAGGCCAACCCAGGCCGCTTGACGATTGGCAACACGGGCACCTACACCTCGCCGCATGTGACCTCGGCCATCATTGCGCAGCAGTTGGGGCTGGACGTGGTGCACGTGCCCTACAAGGGTTCTGCGGAGCTAATGCGCGCCACCATGGCGGGTGAAGTGATGGTGGCTGCCGACACCAGCGCGGTGATTCCTTATGTGGAGCAAGGGCGCATGGTGGCGCTGAACGTCTGGACAGAAAAACGCCTAGCGGGTCTGCCGAATACGCCCACGCTGATTGAGCTGGGTTTGCCCACCACGCAGTACTCACCGTTTGGTCTGGTCGGTCCGAAAGGCATGCCTGCTGATGTGCAGGCCCGTTTGCACGATGCCTTCAAGCAGGCCATGGAAATGGAAAGCTACCAAACCATGCTGCAGCGTTTTGAAATGCTGCCGATCTACATGGACAGTAGCAATTACAAGAAGTTTGCGCTGAGCTCTACGGAGAAAGAAAAAGCAGCTTTGGCCAAGCTGGAAAAGAAAGACGGCTGACACCCAACGGCGTTGGAGGCTTTGATACAGAACACCGGCATGCCCACTGCATGCCGGTGTTTTTTTGCCTGCGCCAAGGCTAGAGCGTTTGCTTGCGTCGTTGCAGCCAGTGGCCCACGCCCAGGACAAACCCTGCACCACAGGCTGCGGCGATATAGCGCAGGGCAGGGTATTGCTGGGTCATGGATACCAGCAGGTGGTCATTGGCAATGGTTTCACCGGCCACCCAGCCAATCAGGCCAGCGCCCAGCAACACAATCCATGGAAAGCGCTCCATCAACCGGATCATCAGCGTGGAGCCAAACAACACCAGCGGAATGCTCAAGGCCAGACCAAAGACCAGCAAGGTCATGTCGCCCTTGGCCGTGGCTGCCACGGCAATGACGTTGTCCAGACACATGACCAGATCGGCCAGCAAGATGGTGCGTATGGCCGCAAAAATACTGCCATGGGGGGTGCCACTGTCGCTGGTTGCATGGCTGGCGTTTTCGCCTTTGAGCAGGCCCAAGCCAATCCACAGCAGCAAGCAGCCTCCCGCAATTTCCAAGAACGGAAATTGCATTAGCTGGGCCGCGACCACCGTCAGTGAAATGCGCAGTGCAATGGCAAAACCGCATCCCCACACAATGGCTTTGCGTTGCTGCTCGGGGGGCAGGGCGCGTGCCGCCAGCGCAATGACCACTGCGTTGTCACCCGACAGGATGACGTCAATCCAGACAATCTTGAAGATGCCGATCCAGAAATCGGCCGTCAGCAGGGTTTCCATGGGAGCCAGTGTAGGCAGTCGCGTGCTGGGCGTGCTGCTTGTGGGCAGCATGCATTCGCCTGCGTTATGGATATGGCATGGATCGCTCTACAACGAGCGCGGGCAAGCGCATGCTTGCAGCGATACCAGTCTTTCAAGATTAGGTGTGCGTAAAAAATATGCAAACCAAACAGGGCGCCGATAAAAAGTGAGCAAAGGCATGCGGTTTGTGTGCAAATTTTTATGATTTTCATTTTTTGCCGCAAAAAGTGACGGCATAATCGCAGCTTCTGTAGGGGAGTCGCCAAGTTGGTTAAGGCACCGGATTTTGATTCCGGCATGCGAAGGTTCGAGTCCTTCTTCCCCTGCCAGATTTGTTCGGGTCTGTATTTGCAGGCAAGAACGCCGTAGGGGAGTCGCCAAGTTGGTTAAGGCACCGGATTTTGATTCCGGCATGCGAAGGTTCGAGTCCTTCTTCCCCTGCCAAAATACCAAGCCCAGTTTGTTTCAACAAACTGGGCTTTTTTCATGCCTGCGCGTTGCCTGTGGTGGGGGTGAGCCGGTGCAATTGTGCTGCCGGGCGGGCGTAGTAATAGCCTTGCAGCCAATCTGTGCCGGCATCCACGCACAGGCGGTGCTGGGCCGCGGTTTCTATGCCTTCACACACCACGCTGGCTCCCAGGTCGTGAATCATGTCGATCAGCTTGGGCAGGATGATGGCCGCGCGCTGGTTGTGCTCAGCCTGCTGCACCAGCTGGCGGTCAAGCTTAACGATGTCGGGCGTCAGTTGCCACAGTCGGTCAAAGTTGGAGTGCTGGCAGCCAAAGTCGTCGATCGCAATGCGAAATCCGCGCTTGCGCCAGCCTTGGACGGCGTTTTGCAGCAGCGCTAAATTCTCCACACCTGCTTCCAGCACTTCCAACACCACCTGCTGCGGGCGCAGGCCGCACAGCGCCAGCAAAGTTTCGAATGCTTCGCCATGGTTGTGCGAGACCGACTGCAGGTGCTGAGCGCTTACGTTGAGAAACAAATACTGCGTATCGGGCTGCTGGCGTACAAAGTTCATGGCGTGAATGACGCGGCACAGTCTGTCTAAATAAATAGCTGCTTGCGCAGACTGTGTAAGGGTAAAAGCCTGATTAGGTGCTTGAAATTGAATGTGACCAGGCCAGCGTGGGCGCAGCAGTGCCTCGTGCGCGTAGATGTCCAGATTGCTGGCGTGGAGCAAAGGTTGGTAGTGGCTGTGTAGCTCCAAGCCTTCGAAATAACCGACGATGGCTTCATCTTGCGCAGACAGCGCTGGTTGGTTGGTGAGAGTGGCACTGGAGTGAAGACCCTGTGCCATTTGAAAATGCGCTTGTAGTTGTTGGAGTGCGGTCATGAAAGGCAAATGCTGTGCGCGTTCCCGTCACGCAACGGGGCAATTGCTGAGCATTTGAATGCATTTTTTATAACCAATGGTTATGATCAAAAACTAGTTCACACCGGCCATCCAAGCGCTTACGCCTATGGGTCGTGCGAATTGGCGATGGATTGGTAGATGCGACGGCTGAGATGCAGAAGTGCCAAAAAGCGCAGCATGCCGGCGTAAAAAAACAGGCACGAGGCCTGTTGTTGTGTGGTCAGCGCAGCCGGTGAGCGCTGAATTAAGCGGCAATCAGCTTGACGGCATAGCCTTGTCCCGATGCCACTACGTCCAGCAGACGGTCAATATTCGGGTGGCTGCCGGGGTGTTGGCGTGCTGCGTCGGTGTGCTCTGCAAACAGCTCCAAGCCTTCTTGGGCTGCCGCCACATTGATGCTGCCGTGCTTGGCGGCCAAAGCCGCGTACAGGCGCACAGAACCGGCTTTGCCGGGCTGGTTGGGAATGGTGGCTGCCACATTGCCTTGGGCATCTATCAGTTGCAGTTCAGCCAGATGGTCGATGGTGGGCAGCTGTTGCAGGTTGTCGGCGAAGGCCATATGAAAATTTCCTCAGTCAAAAATCAATCGGTACACAGGCAGCGCGGGGCGCTGGTGTTGTGGTGGGGTGCCTCAATGGTCAAAGGCTTGCACAGGGCGTGCTGCATTTTCTAACAGCCACAACCTGTGTTTGGCGCGCGTCATGGCCACGTACAGGCGGTTGCGCTCCAAAAAAGCAATTTCTTTGGGCGCCGGTGCAGGAAAACGTCCGGGTTCTAAAAATGGCAGGGCCACATATTCAAACTCTTGCCCCTTGGCCTGCTCAATGCTGAGCAGCTGAAAATCAAAGCCTGTGCCGTAGCGTAGCGTTTTTTGAGAGCGTTGGGCCATGTCTGCGACTTGCGTGAGCACTTGTTGCACGGTGAGCTTGGCGGTTGCCGCGACAAAGCTGTGCACAGACGCTTGCAGGCGCTGTTTTTCGTCATTGGGCATGGGGGTGCCCGCAAACAGGCCCCAAATATCCGCCTGTTGCAGCAAGCTTTGGGCATTGCTTTGCAGCGAAAAAGGCAAGTTCAGAAAGTTGCCAAATGCGGCAAAGTTGCGTTTGCCGCCTTGCAAACTGGTCTCTCCAATCAAAAAACGCCAGATGCCTTGGGGGTGTGCGTGCATTTGCGCGGCCATGGTACTCAGCGCGCCATCTTCTTGGTGGGTGTTAACGCTGCCTTTACCAAAATACAGGGCGCCATCAATGAAGGCAGCAAGAATCTCGGTCCCCAATATGCAAGTGCTGCTTTTCCAATCCGGTGCTTGCATGCCATGCGCGTACAGCATGCCCAGCAGCAGCGCAATTTCACGCTGCAGGTAAAACGGTTGCAGCCCATGCAGGCTGACGGTTTTGCCAGACTGGTGCACGGCCCATTCCAAGGCCGTGGCGTCATGCGGATGGCGCAGGATGACCGTCAGCGGCAGGCGCGGGGCATCGGCGGTTTGGGTGATGGCCGCTTGTGCTTGCAGTAACTGCGCAATGCACTGCGCGTCGCTGTCGTAGGTGGCATTCGTTACGGTGCTGCGGCGTGTGCTGGCGGCTTTCATGTCCACGTCAAACCAGCGGTTGACGGCCTGTGCAATCTGCGGGCCAAAACGGCGCGACTGAGTAAGTGGCAGGCTTTCAGTGGCATGGGGCAAAAAATCTGCCAACTGGTGCAACTTGTCCTGAAAGACCGACCACGCCTGCGCCTCAATGTGCTGGTTAAAGTCGCCCGCACCCAAAAAGCGGGCGTGGCTGGCGCTGAGCATGCGGCGCAGCACGGACAGCGATGCCAAGTCCAAATCGTGCATTTCGTCGAACAGCACCAGATCGTAAGGCGCGTTCAGATGGTCGCCGCTGTCTTCTTGCGCCAAGGCATAGGTGCAATCGCCCTCGGCGTAGTAGCTGATGTCACCGCAATGGTCGATGCGCACGCGCTCGTAGGCCATGAACAGGCGCGCTTGCGTGTAATCAAGCAGGTGCTCTTCACAGAAAGCCGCCAAGTCACTGCCTGCTTCGCGCAGGCGCTCCAGCAGGAGGGATTTTTTGGCCGCGCGGTTAAAGGCCCAGAAGGCCTGCATGTCCACTTCGGAGGGCATGCTGATCAATTCATCGGGCTGGCGCTCCAGCTGTTCTTCCAGCAACTGCAAAGCCAGATGGGCTTGTTTGCGCAGCTCGGCAGCCTCGGTCACAAAGCGCACTGCAGGATCGTGCTGGCGCAGCGTGCGTGCGCACCAGCGCTCCAGCGTGGTGATGTGAATCTGGTGTGGGGACACTGCGCGTACCAGCATCTGCAGCCGGTGCTTGAACGCCTCAACACCGGCCTTCGAGCAGGCCAGCACCAAGATGCGTGCATCTGGCAGGGTGCGCAATACCTGCACCGCACAACACGCCAGTGTGGTGGTTTTGCCGGTGCCTGCCAAGGCCGCAATGATGGCCGATGGCGCTTTGCTGGACACAATGGCTTGCTGCTCCGTGGTGAGCATCAGCGGCTGGCCATAGTCGGTAGGAAAAGCGTTGGGGCGTTGCATAGACTAAAAAATAGAAACTGTACGAATATACAGTTTTGATCAAATAAGCACTTTGAGCTTACCGTGCAAGGACAGACAGCTACACATTTTTTGGTCGTGGTGCTGATATCTAGCTTGCACGTCAAGTACCTGCGGTAAGCAATTCAAGGGTGAAGGGGAGAGGCATTGAGCGCGCGCGTTCAAAATTCAACTGCGCCACTACAGGTTGTCTTCGTGGCGACGGCCACCCATGCCCATCCCAAAGCCCATGCCACCACCTGCGCCCGCACCGGCATTCCCTCGGTTGCCACCACTGCCCAAGCCGCCTTCAGCATTGCGGCCACTACGGCCACCCATGCCACCTGAGGTAGTGGGACGCAATGGGCCTTGGTTGGGAATGGCGACGTCGGCCGGAATGGGTTCCAGGTACAAAGCGGCGCGAATGAATTGGCGCAGGGACGCCACCAAGGCCGCCGTCTGCACGGGCCGCCCGGCCACCATGTCTTGGGCGGCTTGTGCGGCCATGCGCACTTGGTCTTCGGTGCCCAGCAAGATGATGTCGGACAGTGCAGCTTCCACTGTGTCACGCGTTCGCCGCTGGCGCTCTGAGCTGCCGCCGATGGTGGCGCTGTCATCGTCCCCATCAGGTTCCAGGCCCTCGGTCAAGGCTTCTTCAGCACGCTCACCCGCCTGCGTCATGGAACGCGCTTGGCGTAAATGCATGGGGCTGACGGTCAGGTTGCCCGTGAAAGATCCCCCTAGCGTTTTGTAGGCGGCCATGAGCGAGCGCAGGCGTTCATTGATCTGTCGGTTCTCACGTTCGCGTCGCTTCTGGATGGTCTGCATGAACAACAGGCGCACGCCCATCATCATGAGCGTCATCAGCAAGAGTCCAAGGACCGTGGTTACCACGGATGTCCAAGAGCTGAAATCAAACATCCCGCGCATTGCCTTAGCCTGCTTTCTCTGACTGGAGAATGTGATCCATGATGTAGTGCCACTCTTCGGCACTGACGGGCGTGATCGACAGTCGATTACCGCGTTGCAGCACGCGCATGTTCTCCAATGCCTTGTGTTCACGCAGCTCAGCGATCGAGACATAGCGCGTTTTTTTGACCGCCTGCACATCCACCAACAGCCAGCGTGGCTTGTCGGTGGGCGACTTGGGGTCGTAGTAGGGGTCTGCAGGGTCAAACTGCGTAGGGTCGATGCGCAAATTGCCGGCAATGCGGGCAATACCGTGGATGCCTGGCTCGGCGCAGCTGGAATGCCAATACAGCACGCCATCGCCCACCTGCATCTGGTCGCGCATGAAGTTGCGGGCCTGGTAGTTGCGCACGCCCGTCCAGGGGATCAATTGGTCCGGGGCGCTGAGCGCATGGTCGATGGAATATTCATCGGGCTCATTCTTCATGAGCCAGTATTGGGTGCTGGGCATGCTGCTATTTAAGCACTGCGCCATGGCTTGTGCATCAAAAAGGCCTGCGCAGAAAAAGCTCTGGCAGGCCTGAGTGGTAAAGAGCGCGGTTTTAAGCGCTGGCGGGTGTCACGATGCCGGTTTGCAGGCTGTGGGCATGCTCTACCACGCGTATGCAATCGTTGATATGGCGTTGGCCCAGATAGCGCAAAGCACCATAGCCCACGGCTGCCGCAATCGCCTGGCCTGCAAAAGGAATGAATTTGGCAAACTGTTTGGTGCCCATGCGCAGGCCCACTGTGCGCGCCAGACGCAAGATCATCTGCCGTGTGAGCAGCTTGCCGATAAAGACCGAGCCGACCATCGACACGGCTTTCTGCACTTGGTCGCGCATGTGCGGGTCAAGCGCATCAATTTGCTCGGGGGTCAGGCCAAATTCCTCGCTGATGTCGGGCAGCAGTTTGGACAAGATGGCCGCATCCACCGCCCAGTCCAACCCGGGAATGGGTACCGCACTGGCTGCGCCAGCCACCAAGGCACGCTTGTGCAGCTTGGCACGGCAACGCGCAATGACATCCTGTAAAGCTTGGGGGCTGCTGGGCATGTGGCCCATGGAAGGGGCGTCGTGCATGTCGCGAATTTTCATAAGCGATACGGCTTAGCGATGGCTTTTGCCGCGCACAAGGTTGTACACAAATAAAACCACGATGGCACCGATGACCGAAGCAATCCAGCCTGCGGTACTGCCTTCAGGGTAGAGGCCCATGGCGACACCAGCGTAGCTGGCCAAAAATGAGCCAACGATACCGAGCACGATGGTCATGATCCAGCCCATGCTGTCGTCACCCGGTTTTAGGGCGCGGGCAATCAAGCCAACAATCAGGCCGACAAACAAAGTACCGAGTATGGACATCATGTGAGCTGCTCCTTCAAGTCAATGCCTTGACTCTAGAAGGTATGCACCGCGCCGCGCGTCGGACAGATGCTTTAGTGGGCCTGTGTGTGTTCGTCCATCGGTATACCTTGCGCAAGGTTCATGCGGCCTGTGGCAAATCGATGTGCTGGTGTGAGAAATGGTGAGCGTGCAAGGCAAAGTGGGCGAGCAGCTGGGCGGCATCGTCGGTATCTGCGCAGCGCAGCTTGTGGGTGGGCAGGCGGCTGCTGTGCTGTGCCAAGTCTTGCTGAATGTGGTCGATATAGCCTTGCATGGCTTGTCTGCTGAACTCCGGGTGAAACTGCACGCCCCAGACGTTGTTGCGCCAGCGAAAAGCCTGATGCGGTTCGTGCGAGTTGCCCGCCAGCAGACATGCACCTTCAGGCAAACGGCGCACACTTTGGTAGTGCACCACATGGGCATCAAAACACATGGGCATGTGCTGCCACACAGGGTCTAAAGAGACATCGGCCTGGATTGAAACCGGAACCGTACCCAGCTCCAGCCCCGCAGGGTGCACGCCCACTTGGCCGCCCAAGGTTTTGGCCAATAACTGGTGGCCAAAACAAATGCCCAGCACCGGCACACCAGCCATGCAGACTTGGTAGAGCCAATGCTCCAGGTCTTGCATCCACGCAGCACCACCCGTGACCATGTCGTGAGAGCCACTGATCACCACACCCGCGCATGACTGTGGCGCTGGGTAGCCGAGGGGGCCGTGAGTATTGTGTGCGGCATCAATCACGGCCATCGCCGGGCGCTCTGCGGGCAGTACATGCGCAGGCAGCAAACCCGCCTCAATCCAGTCTTCAAAGTCACCGTGCTTGTGCGCAATGGCGGGAAAAGTGCTTCCAGTTTTGACGATGTACAGCGTGCGCATGGCAATCCTCCGAATGAAAACTTATGGAAAAAAAGCAAGCAAGTTATGCGCCAGTGGCGAGTGCTTTACAGCCGGGACGCAGCGCATCCTGTACAGAACTTGCGTTGCTGCCGTCGCGCAATAGGAGCGGCGACTCTTGCCGGTTCTGGATTGGCTTGTCAGGCGCGTAATGCTGGATGTCGTCGGCAGGAACACCTTATGCGAGCATCCATTTCGCATGATGTGGTCGCTGCTGCAGGGTAGTGGGATACCTTGCCTCTGTGGTTACGCGCAATCGATTTTGTCAGCCGTGAATACGTTGAATCTGCTGGTCGCGTTCCCGGTCTGTTCTTGCAGCCAGTGCTTGTTGCGATTGATGGCCAAGTTGATCTCGCATTGCTTGGATGCCCAGAAAGTAGGTTGTGTATATACGCTGAAATATAAAAAGAGAGCTGCTGATTCATATTCCCATTGGCATTCGGATGGTTTCATGCCTAAAGACTAGAAACTGAAAGCGCAGACAGCTCTCTTTTTGTTTATGGATCACCATCTCTGGCTTTATTGCAACGGTCAGCGTAAGCGGATGGCAGCCACTTTTTCTGCTGCTAGCCAGCCTTCGTGATGCATTTAGTTGTGCTCTAAGCGCATGCCTGCATGCTGCTTTATGGCGCTGCAGCGTCATCCCCAAAGTAAGCGCGCAGGTGCAGCAAGGCATTGGGGCTTTTCATGCCAGAGCGTGCCAGCACCTCGTCCACGCTGCAACCGCTTTCCAGCCACTGCACCAGCACCGTGTTGCGCACCACTTGTGGGCCCATGCGCGCAGGCTCGGGCTGCTTGCTGGCTTCTGCGGCCAGCTGGAGTGTTTTGGTCACCAAGTGCAGCAACGTGTGGTTGGACAGCTGCGGCGCTTTGCGGGTGCAAAACAACGCAGTTTGCCCTTGCATGGCGTGATAGCTTGCGCGCGCTTGCAGCCAGTGCTGCAGGGCGGTGTGCAACTGGGTGGAGGCGGGCAGGGTGCGCGTTTGCTTGTCGCGCTCACCAATGATTTGAATCGATGTAATCTGGCGCGGCTCTTCGTCTGAACACAGCAGGTTGTTCACTTCCAGGCAACGCACTTCCGCGGGCGTCAGGCCCAGTTCCATCAACAAGATCAGTACCGCACGGTCGCGGCTGGTGATGAGGTCGTCAGGGGAGGGAATCTGCCGCTGCAACGCACGCCACATGCGCGGTGAAAGAATCGCACCCTTGGGGTCTTCGCTGGGCGGCATGTCTTGGCGGGTAATGCCTTGAGCCGGATTGCTGGCGACCCACTGGTGCAGCACCGCGTGGTCATAGACACGATCCAGCACGCGCCAATAGCGTCGGCGTGTGATGTCGCTGGGTTTGATGCGCTTGGGGCTTTGCGGGCCGTGGTTGATAAATTCCAGCACCTGCACCGGTGTGGCGCTGGCCCAGGCGTGCGGGTCACTCATTTCGCCACCCGCCAGAAACCGCAGCCACGACTGCCAGATGAATCCGTAGGGCTTGGCAGCATCTGGGCTCAAAGGCTCCCAGGGGTTTTGCCCGCAGGTTAGTAGCCAGTGATCGAAGGCATTGTCTCCGCGCATGGCGATCAGTGGCGGTCTATCGGTGTCGGGTATGCAGGTGGACATTCAAAATCAGCATCAAGAGACATTAAGCCAAGATTTTGCTTGATGTCCGGCGCGTTACCGCTGCACTTGCGGGCTGGAATGGCTCCACAGTGAGACCATATTCGCAGTGCTGGCCTCTATGAGTTCACCCGCATTGAAGGGTGACTGCAACGTAGAGCTGGCGCCCAGCGATATGCCATGGACGCCCAACTTGCGGCAACTGGTCTGCGACTGGTGGAGGACATGCCCCAAACGTTGAATCAAGGCATGAAATGCCTGTGGTTCTTTGATGCCGGGCAGCACCAAGGCCAATTGATCGTCGGCAATGCGGGCCAAGGTGTCAGTGCTGCGCAACTGTTGTTGCAGCAGTTGCGCCAACAAGCTCAATGCATCGGTGAAATCCGCAGGGCCACTGGGTGCAGTGTTGGCCTCAGGTATGGGCAGTACCTGCACCAAGACAACGCCCACATGGCTGGCTTTGCGTTTGGCACTGAGCAGACCATTGCTCAGCCTGTCCATGAACAGCTTGTGACTGGGCAGGCCGGTGGCGCTGTCGTGCAACTCCGCGTAGGGCAGCACGGCTTCTACGCCCGGGCGCTCGCTGACGTCGCTGACTACGGCAATAAAGTGCTGTGGGCGCTGAAGTTCACTGAGCACCGGGGAGATGGACAGCCGTTGCATCCACACCGAGCCATTGCTGCGCGTGAACATGATTTCGTTTTGCCAGTATTGCTGGGTAGCCACGATTTGCCACAGCTTGGCCATATCAGAAGGCAGGTCTGCATCTTCATACAGTGACTCCAGGGGCTTGCCTACGCAGCTTTCACGGGTCTTTTCCATCAGCCGCAGAAAAGCGGGATTGACGTCGGAAATATTGTGGTTGGCATCCACAATGGCTACGCCTTCACGCACATGGTGGAAAACGCTCGCAGCAATGCGCAACTGAGCATCAGTGCGCTTGCGCGCAGAAATGTCTTGCAGGTAGCCGACAAAGATCGTCCCATGCGGTGTCACCGCTTTACCAATGGCCAGTTGCAAAGGGATGTGTCGGCCATCTTTGCGTTTGCCCAGCACTTCACGCTCATTCACAGAGATAGGGCGGTTGGGCTTGCCCACGTGGCGCTCCAGATGCCCATCGTGCTGCTCTGACAGCGGAGAGGGCATGAGTGTGGACACATTTTTTCCAGTTACTTCACTCCTGCTGTAACCAAAAATGCGTTCTGCTGCAGGGTTGAAATCTTGAATCAGGCCTTGGGCGTTGATGGTGATGAAGCCATCTTCAGCGGTGTCAATCATGGCGTTCAAGCGCGCATCACGCACGGCCACGGCCTGCCAGAGATCACGGTAGCGCAGCAAGGCATTGGCCAGTCCCAGAATCAGAAAAACGATGCAAGCCATGCCCGCAATCAACAGCGGCAAAGAGAGATTGGTGGTATCTGCCGTTGTCTGTGCGCCAGAAGCATGCATTTGAACGCGCAAGCCATGCATGGAGAGGTAATGCATGCTGGCAATAGCTGCGGTCATGAGCAAGGGCGGCAAAAAATGCCAGGTCCAGTGGCGGTGGTTGATGGCGTTGCAATATATCCAGCGGTGCGCAGCGAAGGCCGCGATCGAGAGCGCCAGTCCTGACAGCAGTGAGAGTGCAAACAGTGGTAAATCAAAGCGCACACGACCGTCCAGTTGCATGGCTGCAATCCCGCTGTAATGCATGACGCCAATGCCAATGCCAACCACGGCGCCGCTGACCGCAAGGCGTACATTGGAAGAGTGCATAGCTTGCACCGTCCACAGTGCCAGCCAAGCCGCAACCATGCCTGGCAGGATGGAAAGCGCAGTGCCTAAGGTGTCGTAACTCACCGGAATGGGTAAGTGCATGGCCAGCATGCCAATAAAGTGCATGGCCCAAATGCCCAAACCCAGCACCATGCTGGCACACAGCAGTGAGACACGCCGGTGGCTGATGGCCGCTGCTTGGTGATTGGTGAGCGCCATATAAAAAGCGGCGCTGCTGCTCACAAAAACTACCAGCAGAGACAGCAGCACCAGACCGGAATGGTGGCTGGCCTGCGCAAGCTCGATGCTATGTTGACTGGCCGTAGTATCTGCAAAGAATGAACCAAACACGTGACGTTCCTTTGAAAACGGCAGGCAGGGAACCATGAAAACCAACAATCGTATCTACATTACATGAAGCATTGCTTCTGGGAAATACACGAAATGAACACCGGCGATATATGCAATAAAAGTAAGAGTAGTGTTACTTAATGTGATTTTTTGTAGGACGAGCGCTATTGAGATTTCTTTTCAATAGTGACTGCTGCAAGCAATCCGTTGTCAAAGTGCTTCAACATGGCTGTTCTTGCGGCCTCAGGCTTGCGATCATTGAGGCACTGCATGATGGCGCCGTGCTCTCTCAAGCTGTCTTCAATCCGGCCTTGTTTGAAAAGTGACTGGTGCCGGTTGAGCTTCATGACCTTGCGCAGATCGGTCACAGATTGCGTCAAAAAACGGTTGTCACTCAGCGTGAGCAGCGCCATGTGAAATTGCTCGTTGATTTGGAAGAAGCGATTGGCGTCATGCACCGCACTCTCAAGCTCTCTATGCAGATCATTGAGTTGCTGCAATTCTGCCGTGGTTCCAGTGCCAGCCACGGTGGCGGCGGCATCACTCTCCAGCAAGGCCAGCAGGTGGTACACATCGCGCAGGTCTTTTTCAGAGACCTCGGTCACATAAGCGCCACGGCGCACTTTCATGGTCACCAAGCCTTCAGCGGCCAGTACCTTCAATGCTTCGCGCAGGGGCGTGCGGCTGATGCCGAATTCTTCAACCATCTTCATCTCATCGATCCAGCTGCCCGGCGGCAAGTCTCGGCTGTAGATGCGTTGGCGCACCAGTTCGGCAACTTCGATGTAAAGCGGCTTGGGGGTGAGCAGGGTTGTGATTTCCGTCATCAATTTCCTAGGGCTTACCCCATGGGGTGTGCGGTAGTTATGTATCAATAATTATGAATCACAAAAAGTGCGGAGAACTTCGCGTTTTCCAGCACACGACCAAACGGAGACGGTTGTTGCCATGGGTATTGACGCAAAGCTGGGCCAGACTGCGGCCAAAGAAACACCGGAATTTCAAGCAGCAAGCTTGGCCGACTGGGAGAAGGCCTCTGCCAAAGCAGCACCAGGGGGCGATGTTCACAACCTAAACTGGGTGACTCCAGATGGCATTACGGTCAAAGCGCTGTATACGGCGCAAGACACCGAAGCGTTGCCTCACACCAATACTTTGCCTGGCTTTGCGCCCTATATCCGGGGCCCGCAGACCACCATGTACGCTGGCCGCCCGTGGACGATTCGCCAGTACGCAGGCTTTTCTACGGCGGAAGAGTCCAACGCTTTTTATCGCAAGGCATTGGCTGCTGGTGGTCAAGGCGTGTCGGTGGCTTTTGACTTGGCGACACACCGTGGTTACGACTCCGATCACCCCCGCGTCAGGGGCGATGTGGGCAAGGCTGGCGTGGCGATTGACTCGGTCGAGGACATGAAGATTCTGTTCGACCAGATTCCGCTGGACAAAGTCTCGGTCTCTATGACCATGAACGGTGCGGTGTTACCGGTGCTGGCAGGTTATGTAGTGGCGGCGGAAGAGCAGGGCGTTGCGCAAGACCAGCTGTCTGGAACCATTCAGAATGACATTCTGAAAGAGTTCATGGTGCGCAACACTTACATCTACCCGCCACAGCCATCGATGAAAATCATTGGCGACATCATCGAATACACGAGCCAGAACATGCCCAAGTTCAACTCGATTTCGATTTCTGGCTACCACATGCAGGAAGCAGGCGCCAACCAGGCGCTGGAGCTGGCGTTCACGCTGGCTGATGGCAAGGAATACGTCAAAACGGCCACTGCCAAGGGCATGGATGTGGACGATTTTGCCGGGCGCCTGTCGTTCTTCTGGGCGATTGGCATGAATTTCTATCTAGAGATCGCCAAGATGCGTGCGGCGCGCTTGCTGTGGTGCCGCATCATGAAAGACTTTGGTGCCAAGAAGCCCAAGAGCTTGATGCTGCGCACGCACTGCCAGACATCAGGCTGGAGCCTGACCGAGCAAGACCCGTACAACAACGTGGTGCGTACCACGATTGAGGCCATGGCCGCCGTGTTTGGGGGCACGCAGTCCCTGCACACCAACAGTTTTGACGAGGCCATTGCCTTGCCCACCGAGTTCTCTGCCCGTATTGCGCGCAATACCCAGCTCATCATTCAGGAAGAAACCCACATCACCAACGTGATTGACCCATGGGCGGGCTCTTACATGATGGAGTCGCTCACCCAGGAGATGGCCGACAAAGCGTGGGCCATTTTTGAAGAGGTTGAAGCCATGGGGGGCATGACGGCGGCGGTGGATAGCGGCTGGGCCAAGCTCAAGATTGAGGCTGCTGCAGCGGAGAAGCAGGCGCGCATCGACTCTGGCAAAGACGTGATTGTGGGCGTCAACAAATACAAGCTGGGCAAAGAAGATCCCATCGACATTCTGGAAGTGGACAACGTCAAGGTGCGTGACAGCCAGATTGCGCGCCTGAACGATATCAAGCAAAAACGCGATGCAACCAAGGTACAGCAAGCGCTGACAGCTCTCACTTCTGCAGCAGAAAGTGGGCAAGGCAATTTGCTGGATTTGGCCATCCAAGCCATTCGCTTGCGCGCCACGGTAGGCGAAGTGTCGGATGCGCTAGAGAAAATCTACGGGCGCCACCGCGCCGATACGCAAAAGGTGACAGGTGTGTACGCTGCTGCTTACGATTCCGCCGAAGGCTGGGACAAACTCAAAGCTGAAATCAACGATGCTGCAGAGCAATTGGGTCGCCGCCCGCGCGTCATGATTGCCAAGTTGGGCCAGGACGGTCATGACCGTGGTGCCAAGGTGGTGGCCACCGCCTTTGCAGATTTGGGCTTTGACGTGGATATGGGCCCGCTGTTCCAGACGCCTGAAGAGTGTGCACGTCAAGCCATTGAAAACGATGTGCACGCTGTGGGTGTCTCGACCCTGGCTGCTGGGCACAAGACTTTGGTGCCCGCCATCATTGAAGAGCTTAAAAAGCAGGGCGCAGACGACATCATCGTTTTTGTCGGTGGCGTGGTGCCTGCGCAGGACTATGACTTCTTGTTCAAAGCGGGTGTCAAGGGCGTATACGGCCCGGGTACAGCCATTCCTGCTAGCGCCAAAGATGTGCTGGAGAACATCAAGAAAGCGGCTGCGCTCTGAGCGCCCCTCTATATAGAAATAGAGAGCTTGTTTTGACACCTGAGCAATTGCAAGAAGGCATCCTGCATGGCAACGCCGCTGTGCAACGCCGTGCCATGGCCAAGGCCATTACCTTGCTGGAATCAACGCGCAGCGACCACCGGGCCATGGCCGATGTACTGTTGACTGCGTTGCTACCGTACACGGGCAAGGCTTTGCGGCTGGGCATTAGCGGGGTACCTGGCGTGGGTAAATCTACCTTCATCGAGATACTGGGCATGCAGCTGACGGCACAAGGCCACAAGGTGGCCGTGCTGGCGATTGACCCCTCATCCACCGTCTCGGGTGGCTCCATCTTGGGCGACAAAACCCGGATGGAGCAACTCTCGGTCAACCCCAATGCCTATATCCGCCCCAGCCCCTCCAGCGGCACGCTGGGCGGTGTGGCAGAGAAAACGCGTGAAGCCATGCTGGTGTGTGAGGCCGCAGGCTACGACGTAGTGATTGTGGAAACCGTGGGCGTCGGCCAGAGCGAAATTGCCGTCCATGGCATGACCGATATGTACTGTCTGTTGCAGCTGCCGAATGCGGGTGACGATCTGCAAGCCATCAAAAAAGGGGTGATGGAGCGCGCTGACTTGGTGGTCATCAACAAGGCCGATATCGACACCAACGCTGCCACCAGGGCCGAGGCTCAAATCACCTCCAGCTTGCGCCTGCTGGGCATGCATGGCAATCCTGAAAACGCCAGCCATAACGAGCAGTTGTGGCAACCCAAGGTCTTGCAGTTGAGTGCTTTGAAAGGTGAGGGCGTCGATCGTTTTTGGCAGATGGTGCAGCGCTTTCAAACCCTGCAAACCAGCAATGGCCGTTTAAGGCTGCGCAGAGAGCAGCAGTCTTTGGCCTGGATGTGGGAACGCATTGATGCAGGGTTGAAGCAGGCGTTCAGGCAGCACGACAAGGTGCAAGCCTTGCTGCCGCAAATTCAAGCCGATGTAGCAGCGGGGCGGTTACCGGCCAGTACGGCTGCACGGCAATTGCTCAATGCACAAAGAGATGTGTAGATCATTCAATCTACATTACATGAAATATAAATAGCCCATTAAAAAAGACATAGGACGACAGCATGGAACAAGCAAACAACATCCTCCAACAACTGGAAAGCAAGCGCGAGTTGGCCAGATTGGGAGGCGGACAAAAACGTATTGATGCCCAGCACAAGAAGGGCAAGCTCACCGCCCGTGAGCGCATTGAGTTGCTGCTGGACGATGGCACGTTTGAAGAGTGGGACATGTTTGTCGAGCACCGCTGCACCGACTTTGGCATGGAGAACACGAAGATTCCGGGGGATGGTGTGGTCACCGGCTACGGCATGATCAATGGCCGCTTGGTGTTTGTCTTCAGCCAAGATTTCACCGTGTTTGGTGGTGCGCTGTCAGAAACCCATGCCGAGAAAATCTGCAAGGTCATGGACCAGGCCATGAAAGTCGGTGCGCCAGTCATCGGCTTGAACGACTCTGGCGGTGCACGTATCCAGGAAGGTGTGGCTTCGCTGGGGGGCTATGCCGATGTGTTTCAGAAAAACGTGCTGGCCTCGGGCGTGGTGCCTCAGATCTCCATGATCATGGGCCCCTGCGCGGGTGGTGCGGTGTACTCGCCCGCCATGACCGACTTTATCTTCATGGTCAAGGACTCGAGCTACATGTTCGTGACCGGACCTGAAGTGGTCAAAACCGTAACGCACGAAGAGGTGACTGCGGAAGAGTTGGGCGGTGCCATCACCCACACCACCAAGAGCGGCGTGGCCGACATGGCCTTTGACAACGATGTCGAAGCATTGATGATGCTGCGCCGTCTGTACAACTACCTGCCGCTGAACAACAAAGAAAAAGCGCCCGTGCGCGACACGACCGATCCCGCAGACCGTGCCGATCTATCGCTGAACTCCTTGGTGCCTGAGAACGCCAACAAGCCCTACGACATGAAGGAGCTGATCCTCAAGACCGTGGACGATGGTGATTTCTTTGAGCTACAGCCTGACTACGCCAAGAACATCATCATTGGATTTGCGCGCATGGCAGGCCAGACCGTGGGCATTGTGGCCAACCAGCCGCTGGTACTGGCCGGTTGCCTGGATATCAAATCGAGCATCAAAGCGGCTCGTTTTGTGCGCTTTTGCGATGCGTTCAACATTCCTGTGATCACCTTTGTGGATGTGCCTGGTTTCATGCCTGGCACCAGTCAAGAGTACGGCGGCATTATCAAGCACGGGGCCAAACTGCTGTACGCATACGCCGAATGCACGGTGCCCAAAATCACGGTCATCACCCGCAAAGCCTACGGCGGCGCGTACGACGTGATGGCGTCCAAACATTTGCGCGGTGACGTGAATCTGGCCTGGCCCCATGCTGAAATTGCCGTGATGGGCGCCAAAGGGGCCGTTGAAATCATCTTTCGTGAGGACAAGAACGACCCCGAAAAACTGGCTGCCCGTGAGGCCGAATACAAAGCCCGCTTTGCCAATCCCTTTGTAGCCGGTGCCCGTGGCTTTATCGATGATGTGATTCAGCCGCACGAAACGCGCAAACGCATCTGCCGCAGCTTGGAAATGCTCAAAAACAAGCAACTGGAAAATCCGTGGCGCAAGCACGGCAATATTCCGCTGTGATGGGAAACACCATGCAAGCGGATTTCCAATTTCAAACGCTGTGCCAGCAATTGGACTGCGTACTGGATGGCGACATCAAGATTGGTGGCAGCTACACCCCCGTGATTGCGGATGGCCACGTGCTGTATGTCAGCGGCCAAGTGCCACGGGTGGGCGATGAGGTGCGCGTCACCGGGCGCGTCGGGTCGGAGGTTGCGCTCGATCAAGCGCAGCTGGCCGCCAAAATTTGCGTGCTGCGGGCGCTGGCTTTCTTGCAGCGTCAATTGGGCAGCTTGGAGCACATTCAGCAAATTCTGCGCCTGACGGTGTATGTGCAATGTGCCGATAACTTCACCCAACACAGCGAAGTGGCAGATGCCGCCTCCGATGTGTTGACGCAAGTGCTGGGACAGGCAGGGCTGCACAGCCGCACTTCTGTGGGCGTGTACCAATTGCCTAAAAACGCCAGCGTCGAGCTGGATGTGATTGCGGCGGCAAAACACTAAAAGTTTTGCCATACGCACCTTCAAAAACCATGGATTGACCCAACACGGACACACAAACTGCGCTGCAGACACTGCTGCACACACCGCAGTTGTAGAAGGAGACAACGATGTTTAAAAAAATCCTGATTGCCAACCGGGGCGAAATCGCCTGCCGCGTCATTGCAACGGCCCGCAAGATGGGCATTGCCACCGTGGCCGTGTATTCAGATGCCGACAAGGAAGCACGCCACGTCAAACTGGCCGATGAAGCCGTGCGCATTGGCGCTGCGCCCAGCCGCGAGTCGTACCTGCTGGCGGACAAAATCATCGCTGCTTGCAAACAAACAGGCGCAGAGGCCGTGCACCCCGGCTATGGTTTCCTGTCTGAGAACGAAGCCTTTGCGAAACGCTGCGAAGCAGAGGGCATTGCCTTTATCGGCCCCAAGGCGCACTCCATTGCCGCCATGGGCGACAAGATTGCTTCTAAAAAACTGGCCAACGCCGCCAATGTCAACACTATTCCTGGTTACAACGACCCCATCGCCGGGCCCGAAGCGGCCGTCGAGATTGCCAGGGGCATTGGTTATCCCGTGATGATCAAGGCCTCGGCCGGTGGCGGTGGCAAAGGCCTGCGTGTGGCGTTCAACGACAAAGAAGCCTTCGAAGGCTTTGCGTCTTGCCAGAACGAAGCGCGCAACAGCTTTGGCGATGACCGCATCTTCATTGAGAAGTTTGTGCAGGAGCCGCGCCACATCGAGATTCAGGTGCTGGGCGACAACCATGGCAACGTCATTTACTTGAATGAGCGTGAATGCTCCATCCAGCGCCGCCACCAAAAGGTGATTGAAGAGGCGCCCAGCCCGTTCATCTCTGATACCACACGCAAGGCCATGGGTGAGCAGGCCGTGGCCTTGGCCAAGGCCGTGCAGTACCAATCGGCGGGCACGGTGGAGTTTGTGGTGGGCAAAGACCAGGATTTTTACTTCCTGGAAATGAACACCCGCTTGCAGGTGGAGCACCCCGTCACTGAGTGCATCACCGGCCTGGACTTGGTGGAGCAAATGATCCGCGTGGCGGCTGGCGAAAAGCTGGCCATGGCCCAGACCGACATTCAGCGCAATGGCTGGGCGATGGAATGCCGCATCAACGCCGAAGACCCGTTCCGCAACTTCTTGCCATCTACAGGCCGTTTGGTGCGCTTTAACCCGCCCCAGCCAACCATGTGGCAAGGCGATACCGAGCATCTGTACGGCGTGCGCGTAGACACTGGCGTGACCGAGGGCGGCGAAATCCCCATGTTCTACGACTCGATGATCGCCAAGCTCATCGTGCACGGCAAAGACCGCAACGATGCGATTGCCAAGATGCGCGAAGCGCTCAACGGCTTTGTGATTCGCGGCATCAGCTCCAACATACCTTTCCAGGCGGCTTTGCTGGCGCACCCCAAGTTCCAGTCGGGCGACTTCAACACCGGATTTATTGCGGAGCACTATGCCCACGGCTTCAACGCCAGCGACGTGCCGCACAGCGATCCCGACTTCTTGGTGGCCCTGGCTGCCCACATGAACCGCCGCTACCGCGCACGCGCGTCCACCATCAGTGGGCAAATGCGTGGGTATGAGCTGGCGGTTTCGGCAGACTACACGGTCGTGCTGTTGGGCGCTGAAGGGCAAAACCAGCACTTCCACGTCAATGTGTCGGACTTTGAGATGGACAGCCGCAAGAGCACGGTCAGTCTGAACGGCAAGCGCTACGAATTCCAGAGCCACACCGCCATGCGTGAGCTGCGCCTGCAAGGCAGCTGCAACGGCCAGCCATTCACCGTGCAGGTGGAGCGCGGCACGCCCAAGAATCCACTGGTCTTGCGCATCACGCACAACGGCACACAGATTGATGCCCTGGTGCTGTCGCCCAAGGGTGCGCAGTTGCACCAGCTGATGCCGTACAAAGCCCCGGCGGACATGTCCAAGTTCTTGCTGTCACCCATGCCGGGCCTGCTGGTCGATGTGGCCGTGCAGCAAGGGCAGAAAGTGCAGGCTGGCGAAAAGCTGGCCGTGATTGAAGCCATGAAGATGGAGAACATCCTCTTCGCCATCCAGGATGGCGTGGTCAGCAAAGTCAGCGCAGGCAAGGGCGATTCTCTGGCGGTGGACGATGTGATTTTGGAATTTGAATGATGGCTGCCGCCGTGGCGGTGCGGCCTTGACCGTGCACCGCCACGCGCTGGTTTGCGTGACAAATCTGCGCCGTGTCAGTTGCGCAGGCTTTTCATCAGGCACACTCGGGTGGTAACAAATGGTTGCAGTTGCGTGTACTCCACGCTGTGCAATCATCAAGAAAACCACCTTCAGCGCGCATGCAGACAGCGCTCGTAGCTATGTATTTAAAAGCCCCCTTGGCCACATTACCTACATCCTCTCGCACCAGTTGGGTGCAGCGTCTACAGCGCATGCTGCTGTCGCTGGTCAGCGCCGCTCTGCTGGGCGATGCCCTGGTGCTGATGGCCTTCAACCACTTCAATGTTGGTGTGGTGGTGCCTGCCGTGCTGGGCGCCATCGGTCTTGTGCTGGCATTGTGGTGGCCCCAGTTGCAGCGCTGGCGCCGCAGCAAACGCAGCCATGCCGCGCTGTGGAACTGGCTCTGGCTGCTGTTTGCCCTGTGGGTACTGAGTGTTTTGATTTTTTGGAGCCGTCTGGCAGGCGTTGGTTTGCAGCCGCCTGAGGTACCGCCCGTGGCCGCGATTGTGGTGTTGGGCAGTGGCACGCAAGATGGCCAGCCCCGCCCAGTGTTGGCCCAGCGCCTGGATACCGCAGCCCAGCTGGCCCACTTGCAGCCTTCGGCCTTGATCGCCGTTTGTGGTGGTGTGGACTGGGGTGAAACCGAAAGCGAAGCCACGGTGATGGCGCGCTACCTGACCGAACGCCACGGCATTGCGCCTGAGCGTCTGGTGCTGGAAAGCGAAAGCACCAGCACTGAGCTGAACTTGCAACTCAGCCGCCCCTTGCTGCAAGCACGCGGCGTTGATGCCACGGCTCCCACGGCCATGGTCAGCAGCGACTTTCACCTGATGCGCGCCATGGCGATTGCCCAGCAACAAGGTTTAACCGGCATGGTGCCGGTGGCAGCACCCACGCCGTTGGCCACGCGCTTTAACGCTTGGTTGCGTGAATACTTCGCCATGCTCAGCAGCTGGGTGCTGCGCGAGGTGTGAAGGCAGGCGCAACTGCAGCAGTTTGAAGTTCATCAGAGATTTAAACAAAAATGGCCTCTAGCCCAATATCAGCAAGCGCTAGAAGCTATTAACCTAGGAGTAATTCATGGCTGCAAGCACCCGTCCTTTCAAAGTTCTTGGCATTCAACAAGTCGCCATTGGCGGCACAGACAAAGCACGCATGAAAAAGCTGTGGGTGGATATGCTGGGACTGGAGCAAACCGGCACCTTCCAAAGCGAGCGTGAGAATGTGGATGAAGACATTCTGGCCATGGGCCAGGGCGCAATAAAGGTGGAGGTGGACATCATGCAGCCCATGGACATCGACAAAAAGCCTGCCGTGCACACCACACCGCTGAACCACATCGGCCTGTGGATTGACGATTTGCCCAAAGCCGTGGAATGGCTGACCGCACAGGGCGTGCGCTTTGCCCCCGGTGGCATTCGCCCAGGCGCTGCCGGCTATGACATCACTTTTTTGCACCCCAAGAGCAATGACGAATTTCCAATTGCCGGGGAGGGCGTGCTGATTGAGCTGGTGCAGGCACCGGCGGATGTGATTGCGGCATTGGGTTAAGACAAGGAGATTGCCATGCGCTGGGTTGCCATTTTTACCGATACCCCTGCCATGCTGGCGGTGCGCAAGCAGCACGCACAGGCCCATTTGGATTTTCTGGCCCGCAACAGGACTGAGATTCAGTTGGCCGGAGGCTGCCGCAGCGAGGCGGATGGCGACTACATCGGCGGTCTCTGGGTGATGGAAGTGCCTGACCGCGCCCGCGCTGTGGCCCTGATTGAGCAAGACCCGTATTTTCTCAGCGGTGCGCGCCAGTATGAGCTGCGCACTTGGGGCAAGGCGTTTGCCGACGAGAGGGTTGTGCTGTAAGCAAACCTGCGGTGCGGTCTTGCTCGCAGTGTGGATGGGCCTAACGCCCGCCTGCGTCTCGACCGGCGTTAAGCCTTGAACCCTTGCAGATGGCCCATCTGCTGCCTGCAGTTTTTAGTGCGTTTACTGCACGCCTGCTTGGCCACCGCGGTGCGGGTTCCTCAGAAGTAATAGCCCAACTTCAATCCAGCCGCTTTGGCCGATCCACGCTCAAAATGCGCCATGGGTGTGCCATTGGTGGCAATGTCTGTACCGCCCAGGCGCTGGTAGCTGATCCAAGGCGTGACCTTGATCTCCGCGCCTTGGTAGCTCAGGCCGACGGTGTAACCCACGCGCCCATTGCTGGGGCGCAATGGCGACAACGGGTTTTGGCTGCTTTTTTTGTCATACGCCAGAGCCACAAAGCCAGACCAATGCGGGCTGAACTTTTGGCCCAAGCCCAGCGTGTAGGTGGTTGAGGCCTGCAGGTCTGTCAGGCTGCGCCCTTGGGTGACTGCGGCAAAGGCTTGCGGGCGCAGTTGCAGCTGTGCCCAGTCGCTCCAGCGAATCTGGCCAAACAGCACGGTGCTGGGTGTGAGGCCCGTTTGCAGATCCAGATTAAAGCTTTGGGGCGAGGTAGAGCGGGTGGTTGTGGTGCCTGCGCGCAGGTTTTCCTGGGTGCTGACGCTGTGGTGAATGGCCGAGTAATAAGTGCCCGCAATGCGCAACGCGATGTCGGAGCGCTCGTAGCTCAAGCCCATCAGGTAACCGGGCTGGGTACTGGGCTGAAAATCTACGCGGTAACCATTCAAGCCCCCAAAGGCTAGGCCGCCCAAGGCCATATGTCCTTCGGTGCGCTGCAGGCGCAGGCCACCGTGCATGGCCCAGTTTTCGTTCCATCGGTAGCGCAGCGCCCCCATCAGCTCGTAGGTACTGATGCGTGCCTGCGTGCCACCAAACAGGCGGGATTGCTGGCGGTCATACGCAATGTCCACCCCAAATGGGCGTGTCAGCATCACCAGCACCGATGTTTGGGGGGTGAGGTCTTGCTTGTAGGCAAAGCCCCACTGCGCATGCTCCGCAGCCACTTGGCCCGTGGATTGCCCGCGCGCATCCGTGCCTTGCACATTGGGGCGACTGGTGTAGGTCTCGACCAAGAGATATCGGCCTTTTTCAAACAAGGGCGCAATGCTTTGGCCTGTTCTGTCTGCGCCAGCGGCTTGAGCGCCAGCGCTCAGTGCCAGGGCTGCGCAGGCCACGCTGTTCTTTGTCATTCGCCATCCAAGCAACGGCAAGCGCATGGTGTGCAAGCTCACAATATGTAAATCAATGTTTTTTAAGAGCGCGCATTGTGCATGCAATATGCTTTTCCGCAAAAGTGTGCATGGTGGAGGTGTCTTTAGGGTGATGCAGCCAGTGCCACTGGTCACCCCTGCACACGTACCGCAAACAGCCTCATGTTTTTGTCAGCAAGCGGCGCTGACAGGCCGTATGCTGCGCTCAGTTTTTGACCGTTTGATGAGCACACCGCCCCACCATGCCCATGGATTCCGCCCAAGCCTATTTCGACCGCCAATACAACGCCCGCGCCAGCGTGCAAGATCCCTTGGCGTACATGGCCCGCTACACGCAAGAAAGCCAAGCGGCATTCAGCTTGCCCGGTGCCGTGCGCCACCAGCGCTACAGTCCCAGAGCCGCAGATGTTTTAGATATATATCTGCCACAAACCATTGCTGCACCTGCGCAGGCAGCTCCTGTTTTTATATTTATCCACGGCGGCTACTGGCGTGCGCTCAGCAAAAACGATTCGGCCTTTATGGCCCCAGCCTTGACGCAAGCAGGGGCCGTGGTGGTGGTGCCTGATTACGATCTCGCCCCCACGGTCACGCTCGACCATATCGTGGACCAGATGCGCCAAGCCTTTGCCTGGGTGGTGCGCAATATCGCCATCTACGGCGGTGATGCGCGCAACATTTGCGTGTGCGGCAGCTCGGCAGGCGGGCAACTGGTGGGCATGCTGCTGGCCAAAGGCTGGCAGGCAGACTATGACTTGCCCGCCAGCGCCATGCCCGCATCGGCTTTCCCTTTGAGCGGGCTGTTTGATCTGCAGCCACTGCTAACCACGCATATCAATAGCTGGATGCAGATGGACGATACCGCGGCCTTGCGCAACAGCCCGCGTTTTCTGCTGCCAGACCACAGCACCCACAGCGATTGCCAGCTGCGCGTGGCCTGCGGTGAGTTTGAAAGCCGCGAGTTTCAGCGCCAGTCGCGGGAATACCTGGCCGCCTGGCAGGCACGCTGCTTGCAAGGGCAATGGGTCGAGGCACCCGCCACCAACCATTTCGATTTGCCGCTGCAACTGGCCGACCCCACCTCCAGCGTGCACCAGAGTGCGTTGCAACTCATGGGTCTGGCGCAAGCCTAGGTGTTGCATATGCACCAACAGCCATGGCATTGCGCCTCAAAAATGCTGCGCCTGTGTAGGCTAGCGCCCGCACGCATGCAGCTTTCCTGCACCACAACACACTAACGATTGCTGAGACATGACCACCTTTGCCGCCTTGCGCCCCCACACTTTCCGTGCCATTGCTCTTGCCGCCAGCTGCGTGGCTGCCCCGTGGGCCATGGCCGCAGACCCCATCAAAGTCGGCGTGGCCCTGGACATTTCTGGCCCGTTTGCTGGCCCCGGCGCAGAAATCCGCGATGGCTTGAATTTGGCCGCCAAACAACTGGGCAACAAACTGGGCGGCATGCCTGCTGAATTCATTCAGGCTGACACCGCAGGCAACCCCGAAACTGCGCGCCAGGTGGCGGATCGCTTTATCAAGCGCGACAAGGTCGATTTCTTCACCGGCCCCGTCGGCTCCAACGTGGTGTTGGCCGTCGGCCCCGGTTTGTTTGCGGCCAAAGTGCCGTTCCTTTCTGCCAACCCCGGCCCCAGCCAGCTGGCGGGTGCACAGTGCAACCCGTACTTTTTTGGCACCAGCTACCAAAACGACGCCATGCACGAGGCTGCAGGCCAGCATGCCGCCAGCAAAGGCTACAAAAAAGTGGTGGTGTTGGCCCCCAACTACCCGGCGGGCAAAGATGCGGTCAATGGCTTCAAGCGCGCTTACAAGCAGCCCGTGGCCGATGAGGTGTACACCCGTGTCGGCCAACTGGACTTTGCGGCCGAGCTGGCCCAGCTGCGCGCAGCCAAGCCCGATGCGGTCTACATCTTTCAGCCCGGTGGCATGGGCATCAACTTCATCAAGCAGTTCATGGGCGCGGGCCTGAACAAAGACATGGTCTTGATCTCCTCGCCCTTCACGGCAGACCAAGACATCATTGCCGCCGTGGGCGAGCCCATGGTGGGCATCTACAACGCCTCCAGCTATGCGCACGATCTGGACAATGCCGCCAACAAGAAGTTTGTGGCCGAGTTCCAAAAAACCTACAACCGCCTGCCCACGCTGTACGCGGCCTTTGCCTATGACGTGGTGATGAACCTGGACGCCGCCGTCAAAGCCATGGGCGGCAAGCTCGATGACCGCGCTGCCGTGGCCAAGGCCATCAAAACTGCCAAGTTCGACTCGGTGCGCGGAACGGTCAGCTACGGCAAGAACCAGTTTCTGGTGCAAGACTATTACCTGCGCCAAGTCACCAAGACAGCAGACGGCAAGATCACCAACGTGCTGCAACCCGGCAAAGTGTTCACCGCCCACCAAGACAGCTTTGCCGCCCAGTGCGCCATGAAGTAATTCACTACCCCATCTTTTCTGCCTGCGGCATGCAAACCATCCACCCTCAAGACTTCACAGGCTCACGCGCGTGGGAGGCGTTGCCGATTGCCACGTTGAGCGGCTCTACCACCGTGCGCCTGCACTGGACGGACCAGCCCTACCAATGGCATGTGAACGACGGGCACGAAGTCTTTGTGGTGTTGGATGGCGTGATGGACATGCACACCCGAGCAGCAGGGCAAGAACAGGTGCAACGGCTCCAAGTGGGCGATATTTTTTATGCAGAACCCGGTGATGAGCATGTGGCCCACCCTCAAGGCGCAGCCCGCATCTTGGTGGGAGAGCGCGAAGGCAGCGTCTAGCTGTCCGTTGCTCTCACTTTTGTTCTTGCCATTGGAAAGCCATGGAACAGATTGAATGGAACGACTTCACGCGCGTGGAGCTGCGCGTAGGGCGCATTGTGGCGGCCGAAGTGCTGGCCCAGGCACGCAAGCCCGCGTATGTGCTGCAGGTGGACTTTGGCGCTGAGCTGGGCATTAAAAAATCCAGCGCGCAAATCACGCACCACTACACCCCTGAAGGCCTGATTGGCAAACAGGTGGTGGCGGTGGTCAACTTTCCCAAAAAGCAGATTGGCTCCGTCATGTCGGAATGCCTGGTCACCGGTTTTCACGATGAAAACGGCGGCGTGGTGTTGTGCGTGCCTGATCAAACGGTGCCGCTGGGCACCAAGCTGCTGTAAAGACTTACGTTCATGGATGCGGTTTTTCTACTCGAACAGGCCTTGAACGGTCTGGGCTACGGCCTGATGTTGTTTCTGCTGGCCGCCGGGCTGACTTTGGTGTTCGGCATCATGGACACGCTCAATCTGGCGCACGGCTCGCTGTTCATGGCCGGGGGCTATCTCTCGGCCTCGGTGCACACGCAAACCGGTTCTTTCACACTGGCCATCGCCGTGGGCATTGTGGCTACCGTGGCTTTGGCGGCCGTGCTGGAGGCCGTTTTGGTGCGCAAACTCTATGTGCGTGACCACCTCTCGCAAGTGCTTGCCACTTTTGGCGTGGTCTTGGTGGCTGACGATGTGGTCAAGTACCTCTGGGGGCCATCGCCCATCATGGCGCCCACGCCAGCAGCGCTGTCTGGGCCGGTGGATCTGTTCGGTTTCTTGCCATACCCGTCGTACCGGCTGCTGATTCTGGCTGCGGGTCTGGGGGCGGCGCTGGCGCTGTACTTGCTGGTCAACCACACCAAACTGGGCATGTGGGTGCGGGCTGGGGCCTCTAACCGCCAGATGGCGGAGTGGATGGGCATTCGCGTCAACCGCGTGTTTGCGGTGGTGTTTGCCATGGGGGCCGCACTGGCAGCTTTGGCGGGCGCGCTCATGGCCCCCATCAGCGCTGTGCAGGTGGGCATGGGCGAAAGCATCTTGATTCCCGCCCTGGTGGTTATTGTGATTGGCGGCATTGGCTCGGTGCGCGGCGCGCTGATTGCCAGCTTGCTGGTCGGTCTGGTCGATACCGCAGGCCGTGCCTTGTTGCCACCGCTGCTGCGTGAGGTGCTGTCGCCCACATTGGCTGCCGACATTGGCCCCGCCGTGGCCAGCATTGCCATGTATGTCTTGATGGCCGGTGTGCTGGTGTTCAAACCCTCTGGCCTGTTCCCCGCCCGTGCTTAACGCCATGCACCTCGCTCTGCCTACGCCGCTGCTTCGCGTTGCGGTACCCGTTTGTGCGCTTTATCGCTTTGCACTGCGCCGCCGCCAGCCATCTGCAAACGATAGGGCTTTGCCCACCGTGCTCTAACCCATCGTTGTCCGTGTCCGATTCTTCTATCCCCATCGCTTCCACGCCGCCGCCACTGGCATCCAACGCCCACGCCCGCTGGGTCAGCCACAGCGTGCTGGCTGCGCTGGTCGTGCTGCTTGGCGCATTCCCCTGGCTGGCCCCGCTGCTGGGGCTGGACTATTACGTCGATTTTGTGCGTCGCATCCTCATTGTCAGCATGGCCGCGCTCAGCCTGAACTTTCTGATTGGCCGCGCGGGCTTGGTTGCCTTGGGCCATGCCGGTTTTGTGGGCGTGGGTGCCTATGCTGTGGTAGCCATGGTGGAGGGCGGCTTTAGCAATGCATGGGGCATCTGGCTGGTGGCTGCGGCGGCAGGCACGGTGATGGCCGCGCTCATCGGGCTGGTGGCCGTGCGCACCCAGGGCGTGTACTTCATCATGATCACGCTGGCCTGTGCGCAAATGCTGTACTACCTGGCCGTGTCACTGCGCATCTGGGGTGGGGACGATGGCTACACGCTCTACAACCCGCTGGTGCTTTTTAATGGCGCAGGCGGCGCGGTGCATGCACAAGGAAATTGGCTGTTTACCTTAGTCCTGCTTGCACTAGCAGCTATATTTTTACTTATTTCACGCATTGAACGCTCGTACCTCGGCCGTGCGCTCGAAGGCATCCGTGACAACGCAACGCGCATGCAGGCCATGGGTTACCCCACGTTCAAGCTCAAACTGCTGGCCTTTGCGCTGGCGGGCGGCATTGCCAGCCTGTCGGGCGCGCTGCTGGCCACGCAAAACGGCTTTGTCAGCCCCAGCCTGATGCAGTGGAACCAGTCAGCCCTGCTGATTGTGATGGTGGTAATTGGCGGCATTGGCCTGCGCTGGGGCGCTCCGCTGGGCGTGGCCGTGTGGCTGACGCTGGAAGAAATCCTCAAACAAAGCACCGACTACTGGCACGCGCCCATGGGCGTGCTGCTGATTGCCGTGGTGTTTTTGGCGCCCAAAGGCTTGGCCGCTTTCTTTGCCAAAAAGAACGGTGTCAGCAAAAAACAGAGCACGCAGCGTAAGGAGGGTGTGGCATGAGCCTGCTTTCCATCCACAAACTCGTCAAACGTTTTGGCGCATTGACTGCCACTGACCATGTCTCGCTTGCAGTCGAAAAGGGCGAAATCCATGCCCTGATTGGCCCCAATGGCGCGGGCAAATCCACACTGGTGCATTTGATTTCGGGCCTCTTGAGCGCCGACAGCGGCTCACTCACGCTGGATGGCAAGGAGCTGATCCACCTCGCCCCGCACCAGCGCGTGGCCGCTGGTCTGTCGCGCTGCTTTCAAATTACGAGCATCTTCCCCAAGCTGACCGTGGCCGAGAACCTGCTTTTGGCCGTACAAGCGCATGCGGCGAATAGCTTTCGCTGGTTCAAGCTGCGCGACAAAGATACGCACCTCAAAGCCCAAGCGTGGGCACTGGCCCAGCGGGTGCAACTACATGACCAATGGAACACCACCGCCGGCACCTTGCCCCACGGCGCGCAGCGCAAGCTGGATGTAGCTTTGGCCATTGCCGCCAGCCCCAAGCTTTTGCTGCTGGACGAACCCATGGCCGGCATGGGGCCCGCCGAATCCGAAGAAATGGTGGCTTTGATCCAAGAGTTGCGCCACGACATGGCGATTCTGCTGATTGAGCACGATATGGATGCTGTGTTCCAGCTGGCCGACCGCATCACCGTGCTGGTTTACGGCAAGGTGTTTGCGCAGGGCACAGCGGAGCAAATCCAGAACGACCCGCGCGTGCAAGCCGTGTACTTGGGGCAGGAGGATGAAGTGGGCGAAGAAGGAACACAACAAGAAGAGGACGCCGCATGAGCGATTCCACCGCAACGCCTTTGCTCGAAGTGCGCCATATCGAAGCCGGTTATGGCGCCAGCCAGGTGCTGTTTGGCGTGAGTTTGACGATTGCGCCGCACCAGGTCGTTAGCCTCATGGGGCGCAACGGCATGGGCAAATCCACCACCATCAAATGCATCACCGGCGCACTACCCGTGCGCAAGGGGCAGATTTTCTTTGAAGGCCAAGAGATCACCAATCTGCCAGCCGACGAAATTGCCCGCCGTGGCATTGCACTGGTGCCAGAAGGGCGCATGTGCTTTCCCAATCTCACGGTGCGTGAGCATTTGGTGGCATTTGCCCGGCCACCTGCTAAACCTCAAAAGGGAGAGCTGCTAACGCAGGCTGCGATTTGGGATTTGGCCAAAATATACGACCTCTTTCCCCGCCTCAAAGAGCGCGAACACCATATGGGCAACCAGCTCTCCGGTGGTGAACAGCAAATGCTGGCGATTGGACGGGCTTTATCGACGAATCCCAAACTGCTGATTTTGGATGAGGCAACGGAGGGATTAGCGCCGGTGGTGAGGGAGGAGATTTGGAGATGCATGACTTCACTTAAGAGTGATGGGCAAGCAATTTTTATTATTGATAAATATATTGAAAATCTAAATAAACTAAGCGATGTGTTGATCTCAATAAATAAAGGCAAAAACGATTTTTAGGTTGAAAGATGTATATAGCGATTGATGATACTTATGGCGGCGGTGATACAACATCGTCTAGATATGTAACTTCCAATCGAAGAACTCATGTCGCCGTTATTTTTGAAGACCATCAAGTTGAAGAAATAAGGGAAAATATAGAAATATGTTTACATAGTATTAAGGCAAGATTTTCAATTAACGTAGATGAATTTCACTTCACCGATATATATAACCGAAGTGGTGGCTGGAGTCAGATTAAAGATGATTCAAATCTAGATGTAATAGAATTTTTTGCTGAAATATATTGTAATTACAGATGGAAGATTTTAGTTCAGACTGTTGATGATAGAACGAGAAAAGATCATAGCATTCCAAAAGAATTTGACGAGTTGGCTAAAACATTAAAATTAAATTTAAAAAATAATTCTCATCTATCTCTATTTTATCTGATTTTAAAAATAAGATTAATTAATAATATAAGATTAGAAAATTTGAGGATATTTATGGATGAAGGGCTTGGCAAAAGCGGTTCAATTTTTGCAGCACCATTTTTTAAAGACTTCGGATCTAGATATCAAGGGCGATATGCATCATCAAAAGAGGAACCCTTACTTCAAATAGCTGATTTTCTGGCATTCATGATAAATAGAATGACATATTTGGGACTCAAGAAGAATAGAACAGAAATAGATAAATGGTTTTTGGAGCTTTGCGGTCGTATGAGTTTTAATTCTGATGATTTGGTACAAGTTCGCCTCGTGGAGAATTTTACTATCGATGATTTCGATTATCAGCATAAGAAAGATAGAGTAAAGAAAGGATTGGAATGAATTCCAAATTTAAAACTGCCATCATCATCGCCGCAGGCTCCGGCATGGGCGCAGCCGCTGCCCGCAAACTCGCCGCTGACGGTTACCACGTTGGCATTCTGTCTTCCTCCGGCAAAGGCGAAGCACTGGCCCAAGAGCTGGGCGGTGTGGGCGTCACGGGTTCCAACCAGAATCAGGCTGATATTCAAAGGTTGGTCGACCTGGTCATGGAACGCTGGGGCCGGGTGGATGTACTGGTCAATTCCGCAGGCAAAGGCCCGCGCGCGCCGATTTTGGAGTTGACGGATGCAGACTGGCACGCCGGGCTGGATGCGTATTTGCTGAACATCGTGCGCGCTGCGCGTTGTGTGACGCCGATCATGGTGCGCCAAGGCGGTGGAGCGATTGTCAATATCTCCACCGCATGGGCGTTTGAGCCTGCGGACTTGTTCCCCACCTCGGCCGTGTCGCGCGCGGGCTTGGCCAGTTTTACCAAGTTGTTTGTCGATGAGTACGCGCGCCACGGTGTGCGCATGAACAATGTGCTGCCCGGGTGGATCAACAGCCTGCCTGAAAAAGAAGAGCGCCGTGCGGCCGTGCCCATGCAGCGCTACGGCACGGTGGAAGAGATTGCCGCCACGATTGCCTTCTTGGCATCGGACGGCGGAGCCTATATCAACGGCCAGAACATTCGCGTGGATGGCGGGTTGATGCGCTCGGTGTAAGCACCGCGAGAAGCCGCTGGCATAAGCCTTGGTGCGATTGCTTCAGGGTTTGAGGCACCGAGACATTGGCACCCGCTGGTGCATGCACGCATCAAAAAGGCAACCATCTGGTTGCCTTTTCATTTTGTGCAGGGCGAGCAGTGCAGCGTACGTGTTTGGCGCGTTCTGCTGTGCAGGTGACTTATCGCTGCACAGCCATAGTGCGATGGTCAGCCGCCTTCGGGGGGCTTTTGCACAGTAGAGGGCTTATGGCTTGTCTTGTTGCGTGGCCATGCCAGGGGGCAGCATGCGCACCAGCACCATGTCGCGCCGCACGCGGTGGTGGTAAATGGCTGCGGCAATGTGCAGTGCGACCACGGTCCACGCCACCCACTTGCCGACAAAGTGGTGGAAAGCATCCATCACGGGTTCAAAGGTTTTCCAGTCGATTTCCAGCCACTGAAACAGGGCGGTCTGCGGAAATTTCGGCATGGTGAACAGGTACAGGTCGTACGGTGCCTGGCCGCCGGTGCCCAGATAGCCGGTGAGCGGCATGGTGATCATCAGGCCATACAGCCCCCAGTGGGCGAGCTTGGACAACAGGTGCTCCATGGGTGTGCCGGGTACGGGTTCTGGCTCGGTGTTGGTCAAACGCCAGATCAGCCGGGGGATCACCAGTACGCCCACCAGCATGCCCAGCACCCAGTGCACGTTGAGTACGGGCAGAAACAGGGGGTTCTTGCGATCGGCCTCCAGCACCCAGATCACATAGTAGACAACGGGGTAGCTCAGGATGAAGGCGGCGGCGGTCACCCAGTGGGTCAAACCTGCGATGGCACCAAAGCGTTGTGGGGTGTTTTTGATCTGCATGGCGGAACTCCCTTCTGACTGAATAGGTGAGACCATGATCCCTTGAACCCATCCCGCCGGAGTTGATTGATATCAGCCATGTGCTGCTGTAGCTGAGTTGTGCCCCCATAAAGAAGCGCGCATGCAAAAGTGGTAAGTGATGGTTTTGCTGCACTGCAACACATCATCACCAGCGCAGGCCCAAGGGCTTGCCAGATCATGTTCGTGTGAGAACTGTGGAGTGTGTCACCGCGCTGAATTACTCTTTAATACAGAGCTGCTGACGCTTGTATTTGTTGGGATTCAGATAGAAAAGTATTTAACAACCACAGCTGACAAGCACCGGCAGCTCTTTTTTTAGCGGAAAACGCCAGCCAGCGCCGCTTCTGGCGGTGTTTTATGCGTAGACGTGGTCAAAGAACTGGCGCTCCAGCTTGACCGCGCGCTGGAAATAGCTGGTGGCTTGGGCTTTGGCCTCCGCGCTCAAGCTGGGGGCCACACGGTCTAGCTCGCTGCGCAGCCAGGCGACAAAGTCACGGAAAAAGTCGTTGGCGTGCAGCGTGATCCATTCGGCGTGCTCAAAACGTGCGGGCAATGGCAGGTGCTTTTTGGCCGCTTGATCGGCCCAGTCCAGATACAGGCCTTCAGCCACGGCCAGCATGGCGATGCAGTTGGCATAGTTCAGGCTTTGCGCGGCCTCGTGCATCAGTTGCTGGAAGGCAATCGTGGGTGCGTTCAGCGCTGGTTGCAAACGCTCGGCCTCTGGCACGTTCAGGATGTCGAAGCTGCGCAGAAAATAGGTGTTCTCGTCGCTGGTGATCATGGCGGCAAACTGCGACAGCGTGACGCGTGGGGCAAATACATCGGCGCTGGCAATGGCCGCGCCCAGCAGGGCCACAAAGCGGTTGATGAATTGGTAGTCCTGCACCAAATAGCGGCGCAGCACGGCATCGCTGAGGCTGCCATCAAAAATCTCATCCACAAAACGGTGTTGAACGCAGGCATTCCAATCGTCCCAGCACGACTGGCGCAGTTGCTCCGCAAAGCCCAGTGGTGTTTCTGTGCTGGGGGATGTGACAGGGGTGGCGGACATGAACGGACTCCTCAGATGTGCTGATGCGGAAAGGCAAAGCCCGTATTGTGACCCGCTGCCACGCGGTGATCAGGCGCGCAGGCCTGCAAGGGGCCTATGTTGCGCATGTCTATGCAGGTTTCAGGCACCTTCGTTGCACGTAGCCGCCCAGCTGTTTAGGCCGCAGATGCTTGGAATGCCGCAAAGTGGTTGGCCAGATGCATGGCGTGGGCCTGCTCGTACTCGGCATGCGTGAGTGCGCCATAGGCAAAGTGCGGCTGCAGCGCCTTGTCCCACTGCATAAAGTGCTGGCACGCCGTGAGCAGGCGTGCTGCAGCGGGCGCCAAGGGCGCGGCGTTGTCAATCGCCGGGCTACCGGGGATGGGTTCCGTCAAATCATGGCGCATGGCACCGCGCCAGGCGAAAGCCTCAAAAGCGGCTTTGCCCAGCGTGTTTTGGAACAGTGCCGAATTTTGCGTGGGGTAACCGGTCATTGAATATTCAATGCTCTGCGCCAAATGCGCCAAGGTTTTGGCCCAGCTCCAGGACGTGACAGATTGCAGTAACGGTGCTTGGCCCAAACGGGTCATTTCTTGCAGTGCGGCGGGCAACTGGCTCACCCGCAGATCGCGCAATTGCGGGCCACAGCCCAGCAGTGGCACCGTACCCAGTACCAAGCTGGCCGTTAAAAAACTGCGCCGGTTGTGCGTCATCTCCACTCCTGTCTCTCTCTATATAGATAGCGCCGTTTATGACTGGGCGCACCGTACTTGGCTATGGGGGTTGTATGGAGGGCAGCTTTAGCCAAGCGACCCACTGCGGATGGCTGGATGATGGATGGACATCGAAAGTCGCAGTGAAGGGCGAAAAGGCTGACGGCGCTGCGTTGAACCACTCGGGTGATTCGCTCATTTGGGCATAACGCAGTTATCTGCTAACACTGCGCACGTTCAATCTTCGTCCATCAGATGAGCGGCTTGGTTGTGGATGACCGATTCCGCGCGGAAGTAGCCCAGCACCGTGGTCACGCTCTGGTGGCCGGTCAGCGCCATGGTTTCTGCCAGGGGCACATTGCGCTTGCCGGCTTCGGTCACAAAGCCAGAGCGCAAAGAGTGTGCAGAAAAGTCACCTTCCACCCCCGCCAGCGCGCAGCGCTCTTTGACGATGGTGCGCACAGCAGGCGCTTGCAGCGGCTCCCCTAGGTGGCCGCCTTTGCGAATGCGGCGAAAGATGGCCCCTTCGGTGATGCCGCTGGCCGCCAACCAAGCGCTCAGCGCTTGGCCAGCAGCGCCCAGCACCGGCTTGGTGTTTTCTGGCAAATCTGCGCCGCTTTGGTTGGTTTTGGAAAAAGCCAGCTCATACAGATATTCATCCGGGCCAATTCGCTTGAGAAACTGCATGTCGGCATTACTGACCTCTGAGCGGCGGCGGCCTCCACTGCTCCACGCAAACAAGAGCAGGGCGCGGTCACGCTGACCGCGCAGGCTGTCATCGCAGGTGGCCAGCAAGCGTTGCAGCACATCTTTGGTGATGGCTTCTTTCTTCTGCGGCCGCTCGCCGCGCTTGGCGTAGGCCTTGCGCGTGCGCGAAAGCAATTCACGCACTTTTTCATCGTGGCAAGGGTTGGGCAGGCCGCGATTTTGGTGCGCCTTGCTCATCACCGCCATGCGGTGCACCAGCGTGTTGTGTGACGGCGCACCCAGCTTGGCCTTGCAGCCGCAGTGCACCAAGGCATGGTCCACCGACGGTGGCAGTTCACACCGCAAGCCATACGGCGTGCTGCGCTGGGCGTGGTCGGCAATGAACAGCAGCACCGTTTCTACCGACAAGGGCAGGGCGATGGCGTGGCCTTGGCGGAACTGGTGCCAGCCTGCCCAGTAGCGCATCGCGCTTTGGTAGCTCCGCACCGTGTTTTCGGCTTCACCTTCTCTCAACAGCTCGCGCAGTGCATTCAGCGTGCTCTGGCTGAGTGAGGTGAGCGTTTTTTGCCCAGATTCGACGAGAAGTTGGTTTTCACCTGACATATGTTGTATTTCTTCTGTGATACATATTAAATACTACATGTTATGTATGTTGTTATATAATAATATTTAACAACTCGCGATAACAATCTCTTATCGATGGTAATCTACTTTCTATGCAATCCGTAGCACCAAAAACTCCGCGTGGTATTCAAGAGTCCGATGTCTGGGCCGCAGCAGACGCTTTATTAGCCGATGGGCAGAAGCCGACCATCGAAAAAGTGCGTCTGCAGATGGGCAGGGGCTCCCCCAACACCGTGGCACCCATGCTGGACGCCTGGTTCAGTACGTTGGGCGCGCGTTTAGGGCTGAATCAGCAAACCCATGAGCTGCGCAATTCCGTGCCCACCGAGGTGCTGGAAGCAGCCCAAACTTTGTGGAGCCATGCGTTGCAACATGCGCAAGAAGCCGCAGAGCAATCGCTGCAAGCGCGTGAGCAAGCGGCCGCCGATGCACAAAGCAAGCTGGAATTGCTGCAAACCAAGCTGCAGCAAAGAGAAGAGGGCTTGCTGCAACAGAAAAACGCCATGGACGCTGCCCTGGCGCTGGCGCATGCGCAACGCGAAGATTTGTCGCGCCGCTTGGATGAAATGCAGCAGCAACTGACGGAACGTGAGCAAAGGTTGGAGAAGCTGCGCCAAGAAAACCAAGAACAGCGCAAAGCCCAAGAAGCTTTGCGTGACCAGCATTCACGCGAGCTGGATGCGGCCATGCAAGAGCGCCAGCGCCTGGCAGAGCAATTTGCGGGCAATGAGCGCCGCATGTTGGCCGACCTGGACCGCAGCCGGCAAGAAACCGAAAAAGCCAAGAAACTGCAACAGGACACGGAACGCACTGCCGCCACCCGCTACGAAGAGTTGCACGCGCGCCATCTGCACAGCGAAGAAGAATTGCTGGGTGCCCGCGCTGGCCAGATCAACCTGCAGCAGGCGCTGGAAGTAGCCAATGACCGTGTCTTGGAATTGAGGAAGCTGCTGGAGTTGAAGGCCCAACAAGCCGCCAACCCAGCAGTCAATACCAGCGCAGAGGCCGCTGCAGACAAGTTGCGCAACAACCGTTCTTTGCAGCGCCGCGCATTGTCGCAGCGCGCTTTGCGCATGCCTCGCAAATAAAGGCGCGAAGCAGTTAAGTGATGGGGGTGACGCTGCTCAGCAAAGGCTGCGCAGACATCAACTCACTGCAACTATTGGGTTATTCAGTAAGTGTTGACGCGGTAGCTACAGCCCACAAGCACTTTGTTGGGGTGGGTGATGACTGTGGAGACTTCGTGGCTGATGACGGTGTTGATGGTGCTGCCGTTGAGCTTTTCTTGCGTGTGCTGAGCGACACGCATGGCCATGAACTTGAAGCTATCGTCGCGCAGCGGCTCTTCAATTCCAAGTTTTTTGGCCACTTCTTGGGGCTTGACGTTGTCCAGCACCGCCAACATGGCCCCCGAAGCAAGAGCGACACGCTGTGTGCGGTAGCCCAGCACATCAATGGATGCGGGCAAATCGTATTCATACATGAACGGGTTAGCCGCATCTTCTACACGCACCAAACCCAGCTCAGCACCGCCTTGGCCCGAAGCACCAAACACCATGGCGTAGTCGTTGTAGGTGGGAACGTCGTACACGCAGGCAATGAGTTTGGCGATATCCACCTTGTGCGGATCCGGTTCATTGACTTGCGGTGGTGAAGCATTTGCCAGAGCACTGGCACCAGCAATAGCGAGCAAGACGAGGGAACGGGCAAAAGGCGCAGCGCTGAATTTCATGGGTTCCAAGCAGAGCAAAAAATGCATCCTAACGTAACATCTACTGGTTTCTACTTATTATTCAAAGTCGACTGCAGCGGTGCAGATTTTTGAAATGAGTCACCAGATGGGAGATGCGATGTTAGGTAAATGGATAGCAGGAATGGCCAGTGCGCTGCTGGGTCTGACCGCTTGTTCAACGCCGAACACCACTGCTGTCATCGAGCAGACTTTGACATCACATTTTGCCAACGAACTGCAGCTTGTGAGCACGCGCAAGCTACAGCCTTCTGAACCGTTCGCGCGCTGGCAAGGGCGTTATGGTGTGTATGTGCGGGACCGTGTCACAGGCGACGACTTCATGGTTCGCTGGGAGAAAAGCGAGGATGCGCAAGCACTGCTCGGCAAATTGCATGCAGCGCGTGCTGAGCAGCAAGCCTTTGGCGCCAACCAGCAAGCGGCCTTGGCAACGTTAAAAAATGCAGGGTTGCAAGCTGATTTTTTCTCGTTGAAAGCGGTGTCGCCCTTGTATGGGAACATGCGGTGGGCCATTGCCTACTTTGCTGACACATCGGCCTTGCAGCGCAATCACGAGATGTGGGACGCGGCCACGTGGAAAGCCTTGGCGCATATTGCACGCATGACGCCGCAGCCCAGCATCTCCATTTACCCGCACACTTTGAAGACTGCTTACGCATCCCCGCTGTCCAAGGGATACCACGGCATGATTGAGTTTATAGAGGGTGAGCCTCAGACCTTCATGCAAAGCCAAGACAGTGGAGGGGAGTCACTGTGGACACTGGATGACCAAGCCATCGCGGCTCCCCATATCGTGAGTGCCCAGCAAGCTGCGCTGCGCGAGGCGTGCTATGCCGCAATTGAAGCGATGCGCACAGAGAACTACTTTTTCAAACACCACGGCTTGTACATGCAGCCCACTCGCCTTGTCTATGAGGCCTACAAAATTCCAGCGCAGTTAAAAGCCAGTGGGCTGCGACAAGGCCACACCTCATTTGCATTGCTCGATCGTATTGATGGACGCATGGTGTTGCGCGGGATTGTGGCGCCCGATGCCCTCGACAGTGTTGACCCGTATGCCGTGTCGGGTGTCTACGCTTACGATTATTTTTTGGCATCCGATGAGTTGATCGTGCGCAATTTGGAATCCGGCCAAAGGATAGCTGGTAACTAGGCAATTTGAAAAGCGCCGCCATGCGATGCGTTTCCGGTGCCAAAAGGTCGTGCGCATTCGCGCTTCTAGACACTGGTTGGTGGTTTACCTCGCAGCGAGGTCAGCCACAGCTGAATTGTCTTGCTTCGCATCCGTGATGTGCAGCCTGCGGCCTTGCCGGATGATGTCTTCAAACTCTTGTGCAGACACAGGTTTGCTGAAGTAATAGCCTTGAATTTCGTCGCAGTTGTGCGCGCGCAAAATGCGGCAGTGTTCTTCCGTCTCTACGCCTTCTGCAATCACTTTGAGTCGAAGGTTGTGTGCCAGCGTGATAACGGCGCGCACGATGGTGTCATCTTCTGCCCGATCCAGCATGTTCTGCACAAAGGACTGGTCAATCTTTAGCGTGTCAACGCGGAAGTTCTTCAGATAACTCAGGCTGGAATAACCGGTGCCAAAGTCATCGATGGAAAGCTTCACGCCAGCGGCTTTGAGTTGGTCGAAAGTGACAATCATGCGCTCCACATCCTGGGCGATCAGGCTTTCGGTCAGCTCCAATTCCAGCAGTTCTGGCGCCAGTCCAGTTTCTTGCAACATGCCGAGTGCCCAGGCACAAAGATCTTGCTGCAGCAATTGGGCTGCAGAGATGTTCACGGCAACAGGAATAGAGGGAAGGCCTGCATCCGACCAGCGTTTGGCCTGCGTGCAGGCGGTTCGCAAAACCCAGTCGCTGATAAGCGCGATCAAACCAGACTCTTCGGCCACCGGGATAAATTTACCTGGAGAGATGACGCCAAGCTGAGGGTGGTGCCAGCGGACCAAAGCTTCACAGCCAATGATTTCGCCGCTATGCAGATTCACCTTGGGCTGATAGACCAAGCGCAATTGGCCAGCAGCCGGGGCCAGCCTCAGCAATCGCTCCAGATTGACACGCTCTTGCATCTGCTCATCCATTGCGGGATCGAAGTCTGCGTACGTGCTGCGGCCCACATGCTTGGCGCGGTACATGGCTTGATCGGCATTCTTGATCAAGCGCTCTGAGTCCCGGCCATCCTGAGGGAATGAGCTCACGCCGATACTGACCGACAGATGGATCTCGCGGCCCTGCAAAACCAGTGGCTGGCGCACGCAGGCGATAATTTTTGCGGCGAGGGCATGCGCCTCATCCACATCTTGCAAGTTGTCGAGCAGAATCAGGAATTCATCCCCCCCATGGCGTGCGACGGTGTGGTCATCACACAGCGTGGCAACCAAACGTGCACTGATGGCCTTGATGACCTCATCCCCAAATGGGTGCCCATAAGCATCATTGATGACTTTGAAACGATCCAGATCCAGCAGCAGCACCGCAACGGTCTTGCCAGTGCTTTCTGCCTGTGCGATCAAACGCTCCAACCTTTCCTGCAGCAGGTGACGGTTGGGCAGGTCAGTGAGTGCATCGTGCGTGGCCAAATGGCGCAGTCGACGCTCTGCGCGCTTACGCTCCGAGATATCACTGCCCAATCCAACAAAGCCGCGTACACCCTCGTGCACGAAACGGACACCGGTAAACAGGCATGGCACCCGCTGTCCATCGGGTCGCTCATAGCTGGCTTCAAAATGGGTCATGCCAGTCGACAGCACTTCTGCAATTTTTGATGCGGCGCGCTTTCGCTCGTCGGCTGGCATCAGGCGGGTGAGCTCAATGTTAGCCAATTGCTCTGCAGACAGACCGGTCATCCGCTCAAGATTCTGATTCCAGCGTTGCAATCTACCCTGTTCATCGCAGTGATAGAAAACACCAGGCAGGCTGTTGATGACGGCATCTCCGTAATCACGTTCCTGCAACAATCGCCGCTTTGCCTGCTGGCGCGCTGACACGTCGTTGATGATCAAGGTGTAAACCTGCTGCCCGTGCTGGTGGGTCACCACGCTGCGTATTTCGGCGTCAAATCCTCCCTTGGCGCCTTTCAACTGGTGCATGCACACATCTTTGGCCACCACAATGTCTGACCAGCGTGCCGGGCCCTTGGGTGAAACAATCAGCGCGACAATGAATTGCTTCAGGGCTTGCTCTCTGTTGCACCCGAACAATCGCTCTGCACCGCCGTTCCATTCGATTACTCGCAGCGACGCGTCAAGGCTGAAGATCGCAGTATCCGTGGCTCCAAAAATCCCGCTTTTGAGAGCCAGTGCGGCCACCTGCTGTTCTTTGCTGTCCAGCAGTTCCAGGGTTTGTGCTTGCAGCTGTGTTTCGCGCAGCCGAATGGCAGCGGTCATGCGCAGCAACGCTTGTCCCAGGCGCTGCGTTTCCTTGTACTGTGCATAAGATGGGGGAAGAACCAGCGCTTGTGCTGTTCCTGACTCACCCACGCGCTCCACACTTTGTTCCAATTCGGCCAACGGCTGGCCGATGCGACGAGCCATGAGCGCAGCAATCAGCATCAACCCCAGGGCCATGGCAATCGCCATGAACGCCATCTGGTAAAGTTGATTGCGCAATGGCCCATAAATCAGCTGCACAGGGCGGGTCGCCATGACCGTCCACTGCAAACCGCCTTTAAGCGCAATCGTTTTCGTGGCGACCCATTGATCGGCATCGGGCAATGTCAATTTTTCGACAGGGCTGCCATCTTGGCGATTCAGAAAAGCTGCAAAAGCCTCGGGAACATTCAATGGCTGCGCATTGATATCAGAACCACCAATCAGCCTTGGCGTGGCACCGCTTTCCACAATCTGCAGCTGTACGCCATATTCCGTGGCGATAGACCGCACAAAACGATTGAGCGCTGGCAAATCAAAATCGACATCCAGCACCCCAAGCAGTCGCCCCTCTGGGTCACGCAAGGCCTTGACATAGCTCATCCCCCACAGAGGCCCGATTTCTGAGGTATGCAAAACCCACTCATAAGCGCGCATCCACTGACCTTCTTCGGGCCCTTGGAGCGCTGTTTGATAGAAAGGTCTTTGCCGTGCGTCGTAGCCCCGCGTTGGCTGTTTCACGTAAGGCCGAAAGCCTTCATTTGTCAGCAGGAAATTTTGTGTGAGAGATTTGCCGGGCTGCGTGCCAGGGTGAAGCCACAACAAGATGCGTCCATCTGCGGTGCGTTCAAGGTTTCCATATTGGCCGTGCTGTGCCAGCACCAAGCCAAGGTAACTCAGCTCTGGGCGCTGTTCAAAGGCTGCTAGGGACTTTTCAAGTGCAGACCGCAGCGTGGATTCGGCAGCAATGTCTGAAGTACGAGCAATGCGCTCGACCGAAGCGGCGGTCAATTCTGTGGCATCGATCAGTATGCGCAGCCGCTCCACGGAACGGTCCAGTGACTGCAACAGCTCGTGTTTGGCCGTCTGTTGGGTGTTGGAGATCGCAAGCCACACAGTGCCTGCCAGCGCCGCAATACCCACCACCAGTACGAAACTGGCTACGCTGCGAACCAGCGCTTGGATGAATGACGTGACGGGCTTTTGCATTGTTTCTTGTAAACAGATCCCAACATGCGATAGATTTTTACCCAAATTTGTACAAAAGTGTTAATGAAATTTGAGCCAATGCCGGGTTTTAACTGAACTTAGCACCCACAGACCTTGCATGAATACGCGGCAAGACAAGCTTGCATTCCAGATGCACGCCCAAATTCAACGCAAAAGTAGCTTCCTCAGCATCCTCTTGGGTGAGACAGATCGCATATTCATGCCATGCGATGACAAGCATTTGTCATAAGGTGGAAGGCGCTGTCAGGCTGAGCCCAAGCGGCAACACCGCGAACCACATTGCCCACCACGATCACACTGGGGCTACCCAAGGCTTCAGTGATCAAGGTCGTCGGTAGCTGTCCCAGTGAGGTAATGGCGTGCCGCTGCTGTGGAAGGCTGGCACGCTGGATGATGGCCACGGGTGTGCTCGCGGGTAAACCGCCTGCTTGCAGCTGATCCGCAATTTCATGGGCACCGCTTACGCCCATATAGATCACCAAGGTGAGCTTGGCGGCATGGGCGGTGGCAGCCAGCTGCTGCCAGTCGGTGCCAGCGTCGCCAGGTTTGGCATGGCCCGTGATGAAAACAACCCCATGGGCGTGATCACGATGCGTCAGCGGTGCGCCCAGCGCGGTCATCGCGGCAAGGCCCGAGGTAATGCCGTTGATGACCTCGACTTCCACGCCAGCTGCCCGAAGGTGCTCGGCTTCTTCACCACCACGACCGAAGATAAAAGGATCACCGCCTTTCAGGCGCACCACGTTCTCGCCTTCGCGCACCGCCATCAGCATGAGCTTTTCAATGAATGCTTGGGGTGTGCTTTTGCATCCGCCCCGTTTTCCCACATCAATGATGCGCGCGGTAGGGGATGCGTGGGCCACGATCGCCAGCGACACCAGATCATCGACCAGTAGCACCGTAGCCGCCTGAATGGCTTTCAGGGCTTTGATGGTGAGCAACTCTGGATCCCCAGGACCCGCACCCACCAAGGTGCAGCGACCGGTGGCGGCCAAGGTGAAGGGCGTGTGGGTGGTCATGGTTGTGTTCCTGGCTGACTTGGGTGCCACAGTGGAAACTTGAGCGCGCTCTGCCGCACCACTCTCGGATCACGGTCGATGGCTTGGGGTCGGTGTTGGATGGACATGGCCTTGGGTTTGCTATTTCAAGCAGCGTGCACGGCAGACTGACCCGCCTTGGCAGCATGCTGCCTCACCATGCCGCGCAATCGCGGCAAGCAGGAACCACATTGGGTACCACACTGCAAGGCAGCCTGTAACTCAGGCACGGAGTCAATGCCACCGTCCAGCGCTTGAACAATGCTGGCTTCATCCACACCCAAGCAAGTGCAGACCATGGCTGCAGGTGGGGTGGGCAGACTTTGTGTGGTTGGCGCATAGGGGTGCAATAAGGCATGGCCGGGCAATGTCAGAGGCAGTGCGCTTTGCAGCAGTGGCAGCAGCCAACGCCCCGCATCACTGCCGCCACAAGCTACAAAGGCTTGCAACTGAGTGCTGGCATCTTCTTTTTGCTGCAAGCGCAGCGTGCGGCTGTGCTGTTTTTGTGCATCGGCATAACGCAGTACACCGTGGCCTTCCAGGTTGAGCAGGGCGTGTATCTGCTGTAACAGCGCAGCATTTGGGGTGGCAGCGCAGGCTGCACGCAGCACAACGCCTTGGCTGGTATCAGCACCTGCGTTAGCTGGCTCAGCAAACGGGATGCAGGAGGCAAAGTCGAGCTGCGGCATCAAGCTTGCCAAGGCGTGGCGTACAGAAAGCACCTGCTCTGCTGGCAACCAAGCCGCAGCCAGCAATTGCCATGGCAAATCCACTTTCTTGACACTCACTGCCGCGTGTTTGAGTTCGGGTTGTTTGGATTGGGGGCAGAAGATTGGTGTGGTCAGCACATTCACACCGCCCACGGCCTGACCTTCGGCATTGCGGCCGCTCAGGTATTCGCTGCCCCAGTGCATGGGCACATACACCTGCGACAAGCCCAGCTCGGTATCGCTACGCACCGGCAACACGATCTGACCGTGGCGGCTGCGCACAGCCACCAACTGCCCGGACTGCAATTTCTGGTGTTCCATGTCTTGCGGGTGCATGTGCAACGCAGGCTCTGGCGTGTGAGAGAACAAGCGTCCCAACTGGCCCGTGCGGCTCATGCCATGCCATTGATCACGCAGGCGCCCCGTGTTCAGACTGAAGGGGTACTGGGCGCTGCATGCTTGCGCCACGCCCTGATAAGGGTTGGCCGCAAAGCGTGCGCGGCCATCGGATGTGGGAAAAATGCCATCGACATACAGGCGACTCACACCCTGTTGGCGGCCTTCAGGCAGGGGCCATTGCTGGGGGCCTTGTGCTTCCAGCAGCGTCCAAGACAGCCCGGTCATGTCCAGATCGCGCTCGCGCGTGCTGGCGCGGTGTTCGTCCCAGATTTGCTCGGCACCGATGGCCGTGTTCTGCGTGTCATAGGTAAACAGGCTGGGCTGTTGCGGACGCAAGCGGGTCTCTATGCGCTGCGCAATCTGCGTAGCAATCTGCCAATCGTGCCGGGCTTGGCCCAAGGGCGGCACTGCGGCACGCACCCGGGAGATGCGGCGCTCACTGTTGGTGACAGTGCCCAGCTTTTCGCCCCAGGTGGTGGCTGGCAGCAACAGGTCGGCATACGCCGCAGTGGCCGTTGTGGCAAAGGCGTCTTGCAGGATGACTAATTCGGCCCGCTCCAGGGCACGGCGCACCATGGCTTGGTCGGGCAAGCTGTGCGCCGGATTGGTGCAGGCAATCCAAAGCGCTTTGATCTGGCCGTCTGCCGCGGCTTCAAACAGCTCAATGGCGGTTTTCCCTGGCTGTGCAGGCACGTCGGCCACACCCCAGAAGGCGGCCACTTCGGCCCGGTGGGCAGGGTTGGCCAGATCACGGTGTGCGCTGAGCAGGTTGGCCATGCCGCCCACTTCGCGCCCCCCCATGGCATTGGGTTGGCCAGTCAGTGACAAGGGGCCGCTGCCGGGTTGGCCGATCTGTCCGGTGGCCAAGTGCAGATTGATCAGCGCGGCATTCTTGGCCGTACCGCTGCTGCTTTGGTTCAATCCCTGGCAATACAGGCTGAGCGTGGGGCCACGCCCGGGCAATCCGCCATCGCCTCCCAGTGCAAACCAGCGTGCGGCTTGCAACAGATCTTGCACGGGCAGGCCACAGTCGCGGGCCACGCGCTCGGGGGTGGCTTCACGTACTAAAGTCTTCAGTGCTTCAAACCCTGAGGTGTGGCGTTCAATGTAGCCGCTGTCGATCCAGCCTTCCCAAAGCATGCCGTGCAGCATCCCGTGGAACAGTCGTACATCAGTGCCGGGCTGCAGTGGCAAGAACAGGTCGGCGATCTCTGCCGTCTCGGTGCGGCGGGGGTCGGCCACGATGATCTTGAGTTGCGGATTGGCCGCTTTGGCATCTTCAATACGGCGAAACAGCACGGGATGCGCCCAGGCCGTATTGCTGCCCACGATGAACAGGCAATGTGCGTGCTGCAGGTCGTCGTAACAGGCGGGCGGCGCATCGGCGCCCAGGGTGGCTTTGTAGCCTGCCACCGCGCTGCTCATGCACAGGCGGGAATTGGTGTCCAGGTTGTTGGTGCCCAGCAGGCCTTTGGCCAGCTTGTTGAACACGTAATAGTCTTCGGTCAGCAGCTGGCCGCTGCCGTAGATGGCGACGGCATCGGGCCCATGCTGTTGCACCGTGTCTGCCATCCGGGTAGCCGCCATATCCAGCGCGGCCTCCCATGCAATGGCTTGGGGCACGGCGCCGCGCTGGGCACGCACCAGTGGTTGTAGCAATCGGGTTTGCTGGGCCAGCGGGGCGGCGGCGGTCAGATGCAGCGTGCTGCCTTTGGTACACAGGCGACCATAGTTGGCCGGATGGCCGGGGTCACCGCGCACGCCGGTGATCTGCGTGCCCACAGACTGGATGATCACACCGCAGCCGACGCCGCAGTAAGGGCAGATGGAACGCGTTTCGGTCATGGTGGTGTTTTCAGTGTTTGAGGGCTTTGACGCAGCAGGGACGGGCGATGACAGCTATGGTTTAAGCAGTCTGCGTGCAACGACGGGCGGGCCCGGCGATAGGGCGCACCAGATCGACAGCCTTGGTGGCCAGCTCGGCTGCGTCTAGGTACACCATGCCGTCTTGCACCTGCACAGTAAAACCGGGGGTACAGCCTTCGTCAGGGGCCGCGGCTTGGCCATCGCACAAGCCGATGGTCCAGTTGTGCATGGGGCAGGCCACGCTGCGGCCAAACACAATGCCTTGCGACAGTGGCCCGCCTTTGTGCGGACAGCGGTCGAGCAGGGCGAACACTTCGCCCTCGGCGTTGCGAAACAAAGCCACATCCAGCCCCTGCGGGCGGGCGACGCGGCGGGCACCCAGAACCGGGATGTCTTGCACAGTGCAGATGGCTTGCCAGTTAGTCATAGCTATTCCTTTAAGAGCTTTTAGCGCTTATGGGTGTTGGGTTAGAGTGCAAATTGGCTACTTATTTCGCCAAAGCGGCAGGTGCGTTTTGCAAGGCAGGCAAGATGGGAATGACGCGCTGAAACTGCCGCTCGTCCACAGCAGCTTTGTCGAATTCGAACCAAGGGTCAGGCTCACCATCCAGTGCAAACTGCAGCTGTGCCCACAACGCCTGGCGGCCTGCGGTGTCTTCGAGGATCCGTTGCTTCACATAATCCAGACCCACACGGTTGACGTAATGCACCGTGCGCTCCAGGTACCAGCCTTCCAGTCGGTACAACTGCATAAAGGCGCCCGTGTACTCCACCACTTCTTCGGCGGTTTTGAGTTTGGTGAAGAAGTGCGCCACCTCGGTCTTGATGCCGCCGTTGCCAGCAATGTGCATCTCCCAGCCACTGTCCACACCGATGATGCCTACGTCTTTGATACCGCTTTCTGCGCAGTTGCGCGGGCAGCCACTGACGGCGTACTTCACTTTGTGCGGGGCGTACATGCGCCACATGGCGCGCTCCAGATCCTTGCCCAGTTGCGTGCTGTCTTGGGTGCCCATGCGGCACCATTCGCTGCCGACACAGGTTTTCACCGTGCGCAGCGCTTTGGCGTAGGCATGGCCGCTGGGCATGCCGATGTCTTTCCACACCGCTTGCAAATCTTCTTTTTTGACACCCAGCAAGTCAATGCGCTGGCCGCCGGTGACTTTCACGGTGGGAATCTGGTACTTGTCCACGGCGTCAGCAATGCGTCGCAGCTCGTCGGCCGTGGTTTCGCCGCCCCACATGCGCGGGATCACGCTGTAGGTGCCATCTTTTTGAATGTTGGCGTGGCTGCGCTCATTGATGGCGCGGCTTTGCGGATCGTCCTTGGCCTCTTTGGGCCAGCTGCTGATGAGGTAGTAATTCACTGCAGGGCGGCAAGTGGCACAGCCATTGGGGGTGCGCCAGTTCATGAAGCGAAAGACTGCATCTGTGCTCAACAAGTGCTGCTGGGTGATGGCATCGCGCACGACCTGGTGGCCGTGGTCGGTGCAACCGCATACCGCCTTGGTCTTGGGCGTGCTGGAGTAATCACCGCCAGCAGTGAACATGATGATTTGCTCCACCAGCCCGGTGCAAGAACCGCAGCTGGCGCTGGCTTTGGTGTGTTTGCGCACTTCATCAAGCGTGAACAGGCCTTTTTCTTTGATGGCTTTGCATATTGCGCCCTTGGTTACGCCATTGCAGCCGCACACTTCGTCGCTGTCCGCCATGGCCGAGGCCTTGCTGTGGCCTTCATGGCCGGTATCGCCCATATTGGACTCGCCAAACATCAGCCGATCACGCAGATCTGCAATAGAGCGCCCCTCGCGCAGCAGCTTGAAGTACCAGCTGCCGTCTACCGTGTCGCCATACAGGCAGGCGCCCACCAGCTTGTCGTCTTGAATGACCAGTTTTTTGTAAACGCCGCCGCCGGGCGCATAAGGGTCACGCAACACGATCTCTTCGGTGTCAGCACCGCCCTGAAAATTACCGGCAGAGAAGAGATCAATCCCCGTGACCTTGAGTTTGGTGGAGGTGAGCGAGCCCTGGTAACGCCCAATACCCCATTCGGCCAAGTGATTGGCCAGCACTTTGCCTTGCTCAAACAGCGGAGCCACCAAGCCATAGGCCACGCCCCGGTGTGCCGCGCATTCGCCCACAGCGTAGATGCGCGGGTCGGTCACGGTCTGCAAGGTGTCGCTGACCACAATGCCGCGGTCCACGTGCAGGTGCATGGATTGGGCCAGCGCTGTGTTGGGGCGGATGCCGACGGCCATGACCACCAGATCGGCGGGCACCTCACTACCATCCTTGAAGCGCACGGCGCACACACGCCCATTGGCGTTGCCCAGCAACTCTTGCGTTTGGGCTTGCATCAAAAACTGCATACCGCGCTCGGCCAGCGATTGCTGCAGCATCTTGCCGGCCACATCGTCCAGCTGGCGCTCCATCAGCCATTCGTTGGCATGCACCACGCTCACTTGCATGCCGCGCTTCATCAGACCGTTGGCCGCTTCCAGCCCCAGCAAGCCGCCGCCAATCACCACGGCATGCCGGTATTGTGTGGCGGCATCGATCATGGCCTGCGTGTCGGCAATATCGCGGTAGGCCAGCACACCTTGTAAATCATGGCCAGGCAGGGGAAGGATGAAAGGGTTGGACCCTGTGGCCAGCACCAGCCGGTCATACGGCGCGCTGACGGTGTTGCCTTCGGCATCTGTGCCATGCACGACGCGGCGCACGCGGTCTACCGCATGGACGGTGACACCGGTATGCAGCGTGATGCTGTTGTCGCTGTACCAGGCCCAGTCGTTGAGCACGATCTCATCGAGCGTTTGCTCACCCGCCAAGACGGGCGAAAGCAGGATACGGTTGTAGTTGGGGTGGGGTTCTGCGCCAAAGACGGTGATCTCATACTGATCGGGTGCGATCTTCAGCAGCTCTTCCAGGGCGCGCACACCGGCCATGCCGTTGCCCACCAGTACCAGTTGGGATTTTTTCATCGTGCCCCCAAGGCAGTTCGCCAAAACAAAAAGGCGTCCACACGCGGGGCGGGCCAAGGCCTGCTGCGTGGGGACGCCGTCGTCCTGCGAGACTGGTGCACCGTTGCACAGATCCCGCACGCGGCCTGCATTGGCCGCAACACAGTTATGCAAACTGCGTGCCAGGATGAAGAATCAAGAGGATCTCCATCGTTTTTTCTGGCTTAGAAGAGACTGGGTGGGCAGTGCCCTCTAAGAAAGCAGGGGGGTTGCGCTGCGCTGGGGCGGATTTGCACCATGCTGGGTTGCAATGTATTTGGCTGGTGCGGCCACAAGGTGCCCTCATGGTGCCCAGAGGCGTGTGGACGACAAGCACATGGGTACAAAGCCCGGTTGCACGGTGCGCGCAGATGGGCTGAAATGTTTTCTACCGAAATCTAGCTTTTGCCGGGAGGCTTTTCATGACCACTGTCGCAGAGATTCTGAAATCCAAGACTTCCAGTATGGTGTATGCCATTGCTCCCACGGCCACGGTTTACGAGGCTTTGCGCCTGATGGCGGACCAAGGCATTGGCTCACTGCTGGTCAAAGAGGCCGACGTCATCGTCGGTATATTTACGGAGCGCGATTACGCGCGCAAGATTGCTTTGTTAGGGCGCACCTCTGCGCAAACGCGGGTGCATGACGTGATGACGACCTCGGTACTGTGCGTGCACCCCGTCCAGACCAGTGAAGAGTGCATGCAGCTGATGACCAGCAAACGCTTGCGCCACCTGCCAGTGATGGACAACGATCAGGTGGTAGGCATCGTCTCTATCGGTGACTTGGTCAAAGACATTATTTCTGAGCAGAAATTTCTTATCGAACAGCTCGAACACTACATCAGTGGCGGTGCGCGTTAAAGCGCACAAGCCTTGCGCTTTTTGGAGATAGCGCAAGGGGAGGCGATTACAAGCTGATCAGCTGGTAATCGCCTCCATCGCATCAGGCCGCTTTTTCAACGTGGCCTTGCCGCGTATAGAGAAAGTCGATCACAGCCTTGCGGTAGTTCACATAGCTAGCATCCTCGGCCAAAGCCACGCGGTTGCGCGGGCGGGCCAGCTCCACATACAGCACTTCACCGATCGTGGCCGCCGGGCCATTGGTCATCATCACAATCTTGTCGGACAGCAGCACCGCCTCGTCGACATCGTGCGTGACCATGACCACGGTGCTTTGTGTACGGGCGACGATTTCCAGCAACTCATCCTGCAGTTTGGCGCGTGTGAGTGCGTCCAATGCGCCGAAAGGCTCGTCCATCAGCAATACCTGGGGCTCCATCGACAGGGCGCGGGCAATGCCGACGCGCTGTTTCATGCCGCCCGAGATTTCACCGGGCCGTTTCTGGGCTGCATGGCTCAGGCCGACCAGCTCCAGCGCTGCGTCGGTACGGGCCTTTAACTGGGTTTTGTTCTCCTTGGCACCAAACACACGCTCCACCGCCAAGTGCACATTGCCCCAGCAGGTCAACCAAGGGAGAAGTGAATGGTTTTGAAAAACCACCGCGCGCGCTGGGCCTGGACCCTTGATCTCTTTGTTGGCGCACAGCAGGGTGCCCGCTGTGGGTGTGGTTAAACCCGCAATCAGGTTCAGCAGCGTGGATTTGCCGCAGCCCGAATGGCCAATCAAGCTGACAAACTCGCCTTTGGCAATCGTCAGGTGGATATCGCGCAGCGCAGGAAACAGGCCTTTGGTGGTCTTGAATGTCTGCTCCACCGCCTGAACCTCAATGAACTTGGTAGATAGCGATGCGTTCATGATTTCACCTCTTCAAACGTAAAGGCCGAAGCCAGCTTGATCAAGGCCCACTCCAGCAGCAGGCCAACGATGCCAATCACAAAGATGGCGATGATGATGTTTTTCACATTCAGGTTGTTCCACTCATCCCAGAGCCAGAAGCCGATACCTACGCCGCCGGTCAGCATCTCAGCCGCCACAATCACCAGCCAAGCCGTGCCCACGGCCAAACGCACGCCGGTCAGCAGATAAGGCAGTACCGCTGGGAACAGAATGGTGGTGGCGATCTTCCACTCCGACAGGTTGAGCACACGCGCCACGTTCATGTAATCCTGGGGCACGCGCTGTACCCCGACCGCCGTGTTGATCACCATGGGCCAGATGGAGCAGATGAAGATGGTCCAGATGGCGGCAGGATTGGCACCCTTGAACACCAGCAAGCCGATGGGCAACCAAGCCAAAGGCGAAACGGGCCGCAGCAAACTGATCAACGGATTGAACATGCGCGACAGAAAGGCAAAACGCCCAATCACAAAGCCGAGTGGAATACCCACCAACGCTGCCAGACCAAAACCCAGGCCCACGCGCTGCAAAGACGCCAATACATTCCAGCCCACACCTTGGTCGTTAGGCCCATTGCGATAGAACGGATCGCTGAATACTTCCAGGGCTTGGCCCCAGGTTTCGAGCGGGCCGGGTATGGACTGGCCGGTACTGCTTGAGATCACTGACCACAACCCCACCAGCAAAGCCAGACCCAAAACGGGTGGTAACGCCCACGCCAGAAGCGCTTCTAGCTGCCTGCGCCAGTGGGGCAAAAAAGCGGTTGCATCTATAGATTTCAAGTGTTTTTCGGGTTTAACCAAGCTACCACCTGCGCTGATAGCTATGGATTTTGCAAAAGCGGGAGGAATGTCACTGGCCGCAGATGGCTCACGTGGGGTATGAAAAACGGCACTGACCATGGTGGTTCTCCTGTGGGATCGTGGGGGTCAGGCCTTAGGCCTTGATCTTGAAACTGTCGGCGTACTGGGCGGGGTTTTTACCGTCCCACACCACTCCATCCATCAGCTTGCTGCTGCGCAGCACCTCTTTGGGCACGCTGACTTTGAGCTGGCTGGCGGCTTGGGTGTACAGATCAATGCGGTTGATCTGCTTGGCAACACCGAGGTAATCTGGATGGCTTTTGAGTAGCCCCCAACGCTTGTGCTGGGTCAGGAACCACATGCCATCTGAGAGGTAAGGGAAGTTCACCGCGCCATCGTTGAAGAACTTCATGTGGTTGGGGTCGTCCCACGTCTTGCCCAGACCATTTTGGTAGCGGCCCAAAATGCGCTGATTGATGGCGTCCACACTGGTGTTGATGTACGACTTCTGGGCCACGGTTTCCGCCATCTTCAGCTTGTTTTGCAAGCTGGCATCAATCCAGCGGCTGGCCTCCAAGATGGCCATGATGACGGCCCGGCAGGTGTTGGGGTGCTTGTCTGCAAAGGCTTTGGTGGTGCCCAGCACTTTTTCTGGATGGTCCTTCCAGATGTCTTGCGTGGTGTTGGCCGTGATACCAATGCCGTCCATGATGGCGCGGTGGTTCCACGGCTCACCCACACAAAAGCCATCCATGTTACCCACACGCATATTGGCCACCATCTGCGGCGGCGGTACGGTGATGAGTTTGGCGCCGGACAGTGGGTTAATTCCGGCAGCAGCCAGCCAGTAGTGCATCCACATGGCGTGGGTGCCCGTGGGGAAAGTGCCGGCAAAGGTGTATTCGCGCGGCTCCTGGGCCATGACTTTGGCCAGCGAAGGGCCATCCACCGCCCCCTTATTGGCCAATGCTTTGGACACCGTGATGGCTTGGCCATTTTGGTTCAGCGACATCAATACGGCCATGTCTTTCTGAGGGCCACCAATCCCTAGTTGAAGGCCGTAGAGCATTCCGTACAAGGCGTGCGAAAAATCCAGCTCGCCATTGACCAGCTTGTCACGCACACCAGCCCAGTTGGCCTCTTTGCTTGGGATGATCTTGATGCCGTACTTCTGGTCAATCCCCAGTACCGAGGCCATCACCACGCTGGCACAGTCGGTCAACGGAATAAATCCAATCTTGACCTCTTTCTTTTCTGGGGCATCCGACCCTGCCGCCCAGGCACCGCTGTGACCCAATTGGGTAAACAAGGCGGTGCCCGCCGCAGCACCTGCCGCTTGGCGCAGAAATTTGCGGCGAGAAGCCATGTCCATGGCGGGACGTTGAGGGATTTGCTGTTTCATGAAGAGCTCCTTCAAAGCATGCGAAAAATGCCTAAAACAACCCCAGAAAGCACAACGGCGTCCCGATCCTTTCTGCACACAGAGCAGGGGATGGGGACGCCGTTGTCCGACAGGGGAATGGTTTGATGGTTGGCCGCCTTTGGCCAAGTTTCATCCAGCAATACGCATGAAACGTGCCAACAAGAAATTGCAGGTGTGCCACTTACTGTCACATGTTGATCAGACTGCTGCAGCGCAACAAAATGGTGCTGCACCAGCCGCTTCTGGTGCGTGCTTGCATGCTTTCAGTCTGAGGAGGGCGTAACGTGGTTCAAGTGGCAGGAGGAAGCAGATCTGCCATGGCCAGCATGGCTTGTGCCACATCAATCAGCCGCCGGTTCTGGTTCATTGCGGTTTGGCGTAGTAGCTTGTGGGCCTCCGCTTCGCTCACGCCCCGATGGGCCATCAGCAAACCTTTGGCACGCTCCAAGGTCTTGCGTTCCGTCAGTGCGGTGCGCACAGTTTCCAATTCATGGTGCATGCTTTGCAGGCGCAAGGATTGCTCTTGTACCAAAGCCATGACGGATTTACCCAGTTGTGGCGCGTAATCGGTGCCTAGACGCAATCCCGTATTCATAGGGCGTGAGCTGAAAAAATCGGCCAGCGTCTCCGTCTTCTCTGGATTGTGTTGCAGCATGCTTTGCGGTTGGGCTAAAGCTTCTTGCGCGGCCTGCAGCTGAATGTGACAGCGGTGCTGCAACTCATCAGCCAATGCAGCTTCGATCGCATACATCGTGTCCATGCGCAGCGTGCAGGCATCGAACCAGACTTCACTGAGCTCTGGGTCCAAGACGGTATCTGCAGGTGCTGTACAGCCGATGCGGCGTAAACGTTCAATGGTGGTGAGGTAGGCGCTGTCTTTGCACGCGGAATGCCACATGACCAAAGCGGTGGGTGGTGCACATTCGGTAAAAACCCGCAGATTGCTTTCTTGCGAATCAATCAGGTGCAGCCAATGTTGCTGCCGTACCAAGGTGCTACTGCCGCTGCTAAATGAAGCTGCCCCAGTTGCACGTTCCTGGCCTGCCAATTCCTTGCCCTGCATAAAGTGCAGCGTAGCAATCAGCAAGCGCGAAATCTCAGGGTCGGTCGCACTGTCTGCCGCCTCAAACACCACAGCCAATAAATCAGCAACAAGACGGATGTAGGCTTGGGTGGCCGCGTCTGGGCTGATCGTCAAGGCTTCAATGCTGGCCCGCAGGGCCGAAAGAGCCTCTAAGCCTTGCAGTACATAGGCGATGTGATTGCACAAACGTGCTCCGTGGCTGCTGTGCAGCACTTGAAGATCAATGGTTGCAAGCACTGCGCGCAGTGCATGTACGCTTTCTGTGCTTATTCTCACTTGCTCCTGCAAGGCGCGGTTCGCGCGCCGCCCGGAACTTGCAAGCCAGATATTCGACAAACCACGCTCTTTTTGCAGAGCGTGGATGAGTTCACCCAGTTGGCGCACCAAATTACTGGTGCGCTGCAGTCTTTGCAGTTCGTCAATTTCGCATTGGCGGGCTGCGATAAGGAAGTGCAGTGCTGTGGGCATGATGAAACTCGCGAAGAAGCAATGCATTTACTATGCAAATCATGTGCCGTATTTTTCGTGATTCTTCAGAAATTCCGGCCCTGCGTGGTCAGAGCAGCTACTACTTCGATCCGAATGCAAGTGATTGTTTTCAGTCGAGTAAATGAATTAACCCCCTTGCCTGGTTAGTCAGCTCGATCAACCTTTTCCCACGCCCTAACACATTGGCTACTGCCTCGATCAGAATTTACGCCGACTTTATGCTCACATAGTTGATGTTTCATTTAGAAATTTCCTCTATTAAAATTTTCACAAAAAACGGCGTTGTTGCATAAATCAGGTTTGAGGCGAGTTACCCCAAGCCCCGGCCGTGGCTATGCCACGGCTGCCGTCTGAGGACGGCCCAACTCAGTGAATCGATTCAATATGGCTGCTCGGATGTGCAG